>TARA_R100001132_G_scaffold17945_1_pt1 | contig 67190 bp, 55 predicted proteins | sample TARA_R100001132 | Tara Oceans TARA_R100001132 (sample SAMEA2621247) | marine metagenome | biome: marine biome (ENVO:00000447); feature: mesopelagic zone (ENVO:00000213); material: "saline water (ENVO:00002010), including plankton (ENVO:xxxxxxxx)" | depth 800 m | reverse complement strand
ACCCGCCACTCATTGAACAGGATCAGACGACCGTCCCTTCGCTGCTGAAAAAAGCAGGTTACGAGACCGCCTGTGTGGGAAAATGGCACCTGGGGATGCAGTGGACCGATGAAAAGGGAGAGCCGGTCCCTGCGGTTCCCATCGACCGCCGTCAGCGACCCCGCGTGGGAGATGACGTCGATTTTACAAAACCGATTATCGGCGGCCCCCTGGCCAACGGCTTCGACTATTACTTCGGCATCTCGGCTTCGCTGAATATGTCTCCTTTCTGTTTCATCAGAAATGATCGACCGGTGATTCTTCCCACCATTCCTTCGGAACGGATACAGACCGAATTCCTTTCCGTTGACCAGGGCATGCGCTCACCCGATTTCACAATCCGCAGTGTGATGCCCACCCTGACTGGCGAAGCAGTGCAGTTTATCGAGCGACAGGCGAAGCAATCCCCTGAACGGCCCTTCTTTCTGTACTTCCCGCTCACCGCACCCCACCTGCCGCTGGTGCCCAACGACGAATTCAAAGGCAAAAGCGCTGCTGGCGAATATGGCGATTTTGTGCTCGAGGTGGACGCCACTGTCGGCGCGATCATGGAAGCCCTCCAGCGAACCGGCAAGTCGGATAACACCCTGTTCATTTTCACGTCGGATAACGGTGGACTCTATCACTGGTGGACGCCACAGGAGACCGATGATCTCAAACATTACAAACCCAATCACCGCGGTCAGTATGTCAAAGATCGCGGCCATCAGGGGAACGCACACCTGCGAGGGACCAAAGCCGACATCTGGGAAGGCGGTCATCGGGTCCCTTTCATCGTCCGCTGGCCCGGACAGACTCCCGCCGATTCCACCAGTGATGAACTGGTAGAACTCACCGACCTGCTGGCGACCTGCGCCGCAATTACGGATACAAAGCTGCCTGCCGGAGCCGGAGAAGACAGCGTCAATATTCTGCCGGCCCTCCGCGGCGAGAAAAGTGACAAGCCACTCCGCGAGTACGCCATCCATCATTCTCTGTGGGGCCACTTCTCCGTTCGACAGGGGCCGTGGAAGATGATCCCCAAACGAGGTTCCGGCGGCTTTACCCGCGCCCGTGAAGTCGAACCGAAACCAGGAGAACCAACGGGACAGCTTTACAACCTCCAACAGGATCCTTCGGAGACAAAGAATGTCTGGAACGAACACCCGGAAGTCGTCGAACGGCTTTCAAAGATCCTCAAAAAAGTTCAGGCGGATGATCAATAACAGATTTCGCTTTTTTTGTCAGACGTAGTCGAAACAGGTGCTCCTTGTTCGGCTACCTGATACAACGAGGCAGCGGTGCTTCGTTTCTCAACCAATCTAAGTCGGGAGATTCTGAAATGTCAGACAACTCTGTCAAACGGAACCGTGTGCTGCGGAACTGAGATTAAGGGATTGCAGGAAGGGATCCCGGATTAAACCGGCCTCCAGTACTAATCAGCTTCCAGTTTCAGACGCAGATTGACGGTCAGGTTGTCCGGGTATATCCAGGATTTGTCCGGGGGAATCAGTTTCACTTTCCCGTGCAGTGTCTGAAATCCCGGGTAAGAAACGGTGAGGTCATATGTGCCCGGGTCTCCCACAAAACTCTGGCGTTCAAACTGTTGGATGTGGCGAGAGATCGTACCTGAGCTACTTTTCAGTTGGATCTGACAACCGGGTAACGGGACTCCTGCCTGCGTAAAGACATTGATGGTGCGAAACCCGAGATCTGACTCTGATTTTTTGAATAGTTTGGAAGTCAGAGTCACGGTTTTTTGTTCGTTCTGCTTGAGAGTGAACTGCAACAGTTTTTTCGATTCGCGAATGTCGACCCGCGTCAGATAGTAGTCTCCCGCAGGCAGGTGCCTGGCGACATAATCTCCTTTTTCAAAGGAGTAGATCTTTGTCAGCAACCGCTTGTCTTTGCTCCACAGTTTGAGCCGCATCGGTTCATTGGCCTGCATCAGTTCCTGATCCAGCTTGAAATGAATTGTCGCCGTCCCCTCGGGAATGGGCAGCGTGAGCTGACTATTCAGATTCTCCTTCGTGACATGCACCTTCTGGTAAACAGAGGGGTACCCGGAACGAGATGCGACGATGACATATTCTCGCGTTGTGACCTGATTGAAAACAAAAGGCGCGCTGCTGCTGGTCCGCGGCACCAGATTACCTGCCCTCAAGCTTGCGGTCCACACAGGATGATAATTAAACAGCCCCAGTCGCATGTCATCCAGTGTTTCTGGCTGACAATTCACTGTCAGTTGACCAACCTGCGTCTCCAGAGTCCCCAGATCCTGATCGTCTGAAATTAATTCTAACGATCTGACCGGCACCCAATTATTATTCACATTGGGTACTTCATAATACAGAGTTCGCTGGCCAGGTCCCGCGCCGAAGAAGTGAAACATCCCTTCGCTGTCGGTGTTGGTATAGGCCCGAAAGATTCCAAAATTCGGATTCTCACCAGCCAGGAGGATGCGTGTATTCGCTAAAGGTTTTCCGTTGACTATCAGTCGGCCCGTCAATTCGGGTCTTCCCCCCAGGTTGAGTGTGCTGGTTTTGCCATTTTGAGGCAGAACGGCCTGACGCACGACGCCCAGAGAGCTCCATTCATCTTTTCTAACGACATAACAGATCTGGCTGGGAAGATGAGAAACCGAATAGCGGCCTTCTTCATCAGTAATCACGGTGGCCAGTAGCCCGGCTTTGCGGGCTGTATCGCCGTTATAAGCGTAACGACCTTGGAAGAAGAGAGTGACATTCGGTTGTGGTTTGCCGTTTTCGTCTGTGACGAACCCCTGCACGGTCCCGCCTGGGGTGAGCGTGACTTCCACTTTCGGGATCGGACTGGCTGCCAGATCGATGTCTTTCATAATCGCAAAGTCGTAGTCCGGATGAGTCACTTTCAGCGATTCCTTCCCCGGAGCCAGATGCGGGATCGAAAACGTCCCGTCTACGGTCTTGACTGCATCAATGTCTGTTGTGAATTGATCCAGTGTCATCGGCATCACGCCCCGGGACAGAGACAGCGGAATTACAGTCGCCCCATCGATGGGCTGTCCCTGTGTATTGACAACGGTTCCGGTCAGCGTGACTCCCTTTGTCAGTGTGATCTGAATCGGCTTTCCCTGATTTTGATCGGTATTGACAGATTCACTGAGCGCACGGGCATAGCCGGAGGCAGAAACTTCGATCCGGTAGATACCCGGACCGTTGACAGCGACTTCAAATTTCCCGCTTCCCTGATCCACATCCTGCCAGCGTGTTTCCTGCACAAAATTGGGACCGCGGAGGGTCTCCAGTTTAATGGCCCGTACCTGGAATGTGCTGATCGGCTGATTTGTATCGTCGGCCAGAACCGTACCACTGATCTGGGGTTTGCCGGTCACGACGACATTCAGCTGAAGATTATCGGCAGGGGCAAATACCGTATGCTCGCCTTTTAGTTCATACTCGGTTGAATGCATACTTATCTGATATTTTCCTCGCTGAATGGGATCGAACTTAAACTCTGTCTGACCAGGTTGGATCTCGGCATAAGCTTCGTTGTACCCATCAGTGGAATATGCAATGAGCAGGAAGGGCCTGGAAGCCTTTTTCAGATCGCCGGTATAGCTGATCTTTCCTGAGAGTGTGACCATCGAAGCGGGAGAAGGGATATTCAGTTTCAGATCAAGTGGCTGTTCCTGATTGAGCAGATAAGTACCGGTGAGGACAGGTTTCCCCCCCACTCCGGGAATCTCGACCATTACGTTATAAACGCCGGCTACGATATGGGGGAATGTGAATTTTCCCGTTTCACTGATTCGATAACCGGGGGGATGTCCGCTGAATTCCCACCACCGGGGCAGCGCATTGATTTTTAATCCGACCGGAATTTTCCCGTCCGCATAGACTATTTTGCCATCAACTGCTTCTCCCTCCCTGAGCACAATCTTTCGTGTGACGATTTGATCCGGATCGTCCACTTGAATCATCAGTTTCTCCAAAGCGTAATCAGGTGAAGCGATTCCAATCAGATATTTTTCCCGGGAAGGCTTCAGACCGAGTGTCACCTGTCCCGATTGATCGGTTGAAACAGCCCGAGGAGTGAACCCTCGCGTATCGGTCATCAATTTACGGTATACGAAGGCCCCGGGAACAGGTTTGCCTTGTTCATCGACGGTTTGGATGCGTAACTGACAGGCGCGTTCGAGCCTGATATTTTTCACCTGCCGTTCATCTGCCGCCAGGTCGACACGGGGACGATCCGAAGAACGTTCAATGCCTACCCAGCGCTGCGACATGACCATGATGCCGTGCTGTCCGGGTTTACTGATTTCGGAGAAATGGTAGTTCCCCTCTTTGTCCGTCCACGTTCTCAAGACACGTCCCCCCCCTCTCGTGTGTATCAAAAGAACTTGCGCATCGGTGACAGGCGCACCATCCGGGTCTGTAATGCGTCCACTCAAAACATATTCTGGTGCAGCCGTTTTCAGCTGAGGCAATTTCTGATCTGCCGGTTGTTTCTCTTGTTTGTCTGACTGGTTCCCGGACACTTTTTTATCGGGATCTGTTTGGGCTGCTTCAGATGCGGCTGTTTTCTCCAGCTTGACTCCCTTGTCCGCAGCCGCATGGGTCCGATCCATTCTGGACATCGGCAGTAAGAGTGCGCCGGTGAGCACAATCAGACTAAAACTGACCAGTCCCAGACTGGCGGACCGGGGGATTGGCTGTGAGAGAATACGTCGGATCCTCTGGGCCAGGGGCTTACGAGGTTCGAGAATGCCCAGCAGTTGCAGACTGGCTTTGTCTGGAACCGATGTCAGCGATGCGATGTCGAGCAGCGTTTCTGAATATTGTGTTGACTGGCCTTTGAGCGTGACCAGAACCGTTTCGTCGACGGCCTGTTCCCGCAAGCGTTTGAGCATGACATGTGCGAGCCAGACCATCGGATTATAAAAATACAGGATCAGCAGCAGGGTCTGCAGACAGTTCACCTGCAGATCGAACCGTTTCCAGTGCGCCAGTTCGTGAATGAAAATCTGGCGGAACTGTTCCGGGGTGAGTTTTTCCAGCAGATGACGGGGTAAAATGATAGTTGGTTTCCAGAACCCGCAAATCGCCGGACTTCCGACCACATCCGAGATTTTCAGTTTGACAGGGTCCTGTTTGAGCCGCATCAACTGGCAGCAGTCGTACAACTGCCAGATCAGTTTCATAGGTGCCGTTTCTGCCTGTCGTGCCAGTCGCCGAACTCGCACAGTCCGCCACATTACCAGGCAAAACAACCCGACAATAACCGCTAGCCAGATGAGCAATACGATCGCCGGCGGTTTCAGTTGTGACCGGGTTACCGTTTTTGCCTGCTGAGTTTCCGAGATTTGAAGCTGTGCAACAGAGACATCATCGGAAGGTGGAGCGGGCAACGGCGCAGGCAAGGGACTGGTATCAGGCAGGGACTCTGGAACGAACATCTGCTCTGATAACCGGGGAGGAGCTGCAACGGTTGTCGTGGGAAGCGTAACAGGAGATTTGACAGTTGCCGTCGAGGAAACAATTTCAACGCTTTCTGCAGCAGGAACCCAGTCAGCCAGCCAGGAGGCGACACTGACCGGAGAGGAGAGGCCCACAGGCAGAACGAGTTTGAGTAACACCAGCGACCAGAGCCAGTACCGGGCCACGGCTCGGGAATGTCGGCGGAGAACCAGGTCAACCAGCAGGAGAATGACGACCAGCACGCTCACCTGCAACAACATCAGTGTGCTGAATTTCCAGAAGATTTCGCCATATCCATTGAGCAGCGTGATAAAGTCATTCCCGGATGCTGTCATGATCTGACTTTCAATATTAAAGATGTTCTGCTTACCCAGACTTTCGATCCGCCTGCCTGATCAGTGCGCGAAGTTGTTGAATTTCCTCGGGGCCCAGTTCTTCTTCCTCTACGAGGAACTGCAGCATAGGCGTCAAGGCTCCATTAAATGCACGGCGTAACAAGCGTTTCAATTCGCTCCGCCTGGCCTTGTCGGGACTGATGGCAGAACTGAAGAGATTCAGATTGCGAATGGCTTTCCTGGTCAACAACCCCTTGGTCACCATCCGGTCCATGGTGGTTTTAACCGTGCTATATGCCCAGCCATGCGATTCGTCTAACGCTTCCTGCACCGTACCCGCAGCGCAGGGTTCCTGCTCCCAGACCACATTCATGATGACCCACTCCACGTCGGTCATCGTCGTTGATGATTGCTCAGATTTTGATTTTTTCGCCATAAGGGACCTCCTGTTCTACACCTGCAATTATTACACTACATTTGTAGTGACGTCAAGCTTCTGTTTTCAGATTTCTTTATTTCTCGTATCCGAAGACAGGAAATCGGTCTCACCTGAGTCAGTCCGAACGGTCTTGAATCCTGCACGATCTGAGAATTAACTGGTCACGAAGTGCGCAGGCGATTACAGTAGATGACATCAGCGTGCTCAACTCTAGCATCGTTTTATTGTTCAAACCATGTTTACTTAAGCTTTAGGGAAAGGACTGGTATGACAGGTCGAGTCTGATGGAGGCCTTTGTCGACTTTTGCACGACTGTGATGCTCAACCGATAACAAATTGAGATTTCTTTGAACCGGAGTACAGAAGATGCAGCAGTGGAAAAAACGATTAACCAGTATTTCCGGGTTTCTGGGATTGCTCATGGTCTTGATTTCGAGCCCTGCTCTTGCGGACGCTCCCCCCAATATTCTGCTGATTGTTTCTGAAGACAATGGTCCGGAACTGGGCTGTTATGGCGATCCTTATGCTCAGACGCCGCACCTGGATCAGCTGGCGCAAACAGGTGTCCGCTTTGAAAATGCGTTTGTGCCTTATTCGGTCTGTTCGCCTTCGCGGGCCTGTTTTCTGACGGGCAAGTATCCGCATCAGAATGGTCAGATCGGCCTGGCAACACACAAATTTGCGTTGTACCAGAAACAGACTCCCAATTTTGTCACGCTGCTGAAGCAACAGGGTTATCGCACGGGGCTGATTGGAAAACTGCATGTAAATCCTGAAGACGCGTTCCCCTTTGATTTTCGTGCCATCCCTTCGGCGAATTTCAAGCGTCAGGAACCGGTGACCGCCTATGCCAGCAAAGCAGCGGAATTCTTCAAGCAGTCGCAGGAACAGCCCTGGTTCCTGTCCGTCAACTTTCCCGATGCGCATCTGCCTTTCATCAGACAAGTCAATGGACAACCAGAACACCCTCTGTCTGCCGACGATGTGAAACCGATGCCCTGGGTGGGCGTCGATACGCCACGACTGCGGGAGCAGGTAGCCAACTACTACAACTGCATGGCCCGGCTGGATGTGGGCGTGGGCCTGCTGCTGAACGAACTCGATCAAGCGGGAGAAACCGGAAACACACTCATCTTCTATATCGGTGATCACGGCGCCCAGTTTCCCCGCGGCAAGGGAAGTGTGTACGAGGGAGGCCTTCGCGTCCCGTTGATCGTCTCCTGGCCAGGCAAAACACAGTCGGGACTGGTACGGAAAGAACTGGCATCCACCCTCGACCTGTTGCCCACGGCACTTGCGGCTGCGGGCTGCGAGATACCTGAAGATCTGCCGGGACGAAATCTGGAACCGTTACTCACAAATGCACCTGTGACCAACTGGCGTGACTACATCTTCGGCTTCACCACCGGTTCATTTCCGCGAAACTGTTATATCCAGCATTCACTCCGCGATACACGTTATAAACTGATTTCCAATCCGAGACCGGGCACCGATAATCTGATTGCCGACAGTTACCTGGATGAATCACATCCCCATTTTGTGATCTCCGGAGCAACTGCCGCCGACCAGAAAACCATTTCTCCCCAGGTGAAACAGGCGCTGGCACGCTGGTCCCGTCCGCCACGCTATGAACTGTATGACCTGCAGCAAGATCCTTATGAATGGAACAACCTCGCGGAAGATGCTGACTATGCAGCGACAAAAGCCAGGCTGATCAATGCCCTGACGGAACTGCAGCAACAGACACGCGACCCCTTTCTCGACCCTGTGAATCTCGAAGCATTCGTCAAAGAACAACTCGACCACCGCGATATGAAATACCGCAAACAGAAGAATTTTCGCTGGTCCTATCTTGATTCCTTTGCCAACTGGCGGGCAGAACAGTGACGGAACCATTCAATTATCGAAGGTCAAAACCAATACATCAGCGTCCTTAATTTGAGAAGTGTTTGTATCTTGTGACAATTGACAGGGAATCATTCAGGAACTGATTAATGTTGATCTCACTGCAGGAACTGAAACATCCCGATCAGTTAGATTTACTGGCCTGCGCAGCCCGGGCAGAAGGATTTCACATCGTTGATCGCCTGCAACAGGAATGGCGCGCGGGAACCAATCGTTTCGACCAGTCCGGCGAAACGTTATTGCTGGCGCTGCAGAAGCGTCAGGTGGTGGGAGTATGTGGTTTGAACCGCGATCCGTATAGCCACAATGACCGCGTGGGCCGGGTCAGACGGTTATATGTTTCTCAAGACAGTCGACGCCACGGTGTCGGACGCCTGCTGGTCACCGAGATTCAAAACCTCTGCCCTGGTGTGTTCAATCAACTGCGGCTCCGCACTCATACGCCGAAAGCCGATGCTTTTTATCGCGTCTTGGGCTTCAAGCGTGTAGAAGGTGATCCCGACTGTACCCATCTGCGAGAGATTGCTCTACAGGATTCGTAAAATCAGACTGGATGAAACTTCTATCACTACACTCAATTGTCGATTTCTGCTGTTACCGGTTACCAAACTGAACATATACAAAAAAGTCGAAACCGCTCTATTGTCGTCCCCCCTGCCCCGTAAAGATAATTCTGGCACCAAGGCAGAATCTGCGTTAAGATGAATCTGCGAATTCTATCTTGATTTCAGGATTGCTTGAATGTTTGAACTTAGAGCGAGGTTCTCTTTACTTCTGTTGATTGCCTGGATTGGTTTCCACTCCCCTGTAACCAATGTGCATGCGCAGAGTGCGCCTGCTGTGGGTAGCATTCTTACTCAGCCTTGCCAGATTGGTGCGCAGTTACGGGGAGAAGTAGCCTTGATTGTGGTCCCTGAAAACCGGACCGCTGCCAGCAGTCGTCACATCACCGTCCATTATATTCGGTTCCCCGCCCGCGAGCCTTCCGGACAGCCGCCTGTTTTCTTCCTGCCAGGCGGCCCGGGTGAAGCGGTGACTGTGGAACAGATTACAGAAGGATTAAAGCAGAAACGTTATAACAAATATGCTGAAATGCGTGCCTACAACCAGTTTCGTGATGTTGTCATTGTAAACCAGCGCGGTAACAGTCATGTACCGGGAGTTCAGCAGTTGCCTGAGATGTGGTTCGCTCAGCCGGGGAAACGGCTGGAGCCCATGTCCTTCGACAAAACAGCGCAGCGAATGTCCAAGGGATTTCAAAAAACGATCCGCATCTGCCAGGATCTGCAGTTCGATCTGAAAGGTTATGATATTCAACATCTTGTCGATGATGTGGAAGCGATTCGGCTGGCGCATGGTTATGAACAGATTGCCTTTCGCGGAGGCAGCTTCGGCTCACAATGGGCTCTGGCCTATCTGAATCAGTACCCGCAACATGTAGAGCGAATGCTGCTTTCCGGTGTAGAACCGCTCAATCATACTTATGACAGTCCCAACGGAATCTGGAATGTCTTTGAGAAAGTTGAAGCACAAGCCCGGGATTCCACAAGTATCAAGTTACCCGAAGTCGGGCTGCTGGGCGCACTGAAGGCTGTAATAACAAAACTGGAGAAAGAACCAGTACGCGTGCGCGGTCGGCATCCTCGTCGAGGAGGCGCAGCAGAGATTGTCATCGGGGCAGATGACGTTCGTTATTACCTGCGGCGTCCCATTTTAAATTCGTCGGTCCATTCCCGTCGACTGCTCGAATTATGGCCCAAGATGGTGCTGGAACTCTATCAGGAAGATTATCAGTACCTGGCAGCGAAAATCATCGACGATCGTCCTGATTTGACGCAGCATCCTCTACTGCTGACCCTGGTTGACAACAGCCTGGGAATTACCGACCAACGTCTGAAACTGCTTGAGAAAGAAGAAGCCCACCGCTGGCTGGGTGATGTGAATCTGCTTTATACAGCGACACAAGCTGTCACCCCGACGCCAACGGTCAGTGATGCGTTTCGACAGTTCAAAGAGTACGAGACCCCTGTATTGTTAATACACGGCACGCTCGATCGCTCAACCCCCATAGAAAATGCGCAGGAATTGCTGATCTATTTCCCCCGCGGTCACCTGATTACGGTCCAGGGGGGAACTCACGCGGCCCTTCACCATGCTGCGAGTTTCGATCCCCGGTTCCTGGAATACCTGACTGACTTTTTCAAAACAACGAACCCGACAGACGCCTTTCAACGCATCCCGGAAAAAATCACATTACCGCCGCTGCAGTTTGAAGCAAACGGGTCTCCTTCCCTGTTTACTCAACTGACTGAAGCACCAGCAAATGAGCCAGATAATCAGCCCCCCGGCAGTCGGTAAACCCAGGCAGTTCAGACGCGATTCTCAGGGCATTTTCGGCTTCATCGGCTTGTTACCCTCTTTGGTCACGGGGTAGAGCGCTGCATGCTGTTCCATACTGTCAATCAGCGCCTGCATCATCTGCTTGAGCTGTTTCGGTTCTGATTCAGCCAGATTATGCTGTTCGAAAGGATCTTTCGCGAGATTGTACAGTTGATAATGCGAGTCTTCAGAATCTGGTGAGGGAACGTAGTGATAGATGATTTTCCAGTCGCCGTCGCGGTAGACCGTAAAGTAATTACTGCGGTGCGGCGAATGAGGATAATGCATCAGAAACGTGTCGCGATGTGCTTCATCTGACTTGCCGATGAGCAATTTATTGAGTGGTTGTCCATCCACGATATAACCCTGGGGCGGTTTGACATCGGTCACTTTCAGTATCGTCGGGAACAGATCATGCACGGCAGCGATCTGGGTCTGCAGTGCATCCTGCGGGATGGGCAGCAGTTTCTGATTGGGATTCGACGGGTCCGGTTTGGCCCAGGCAGCGATGAAAGGCACGCGCATTCCCCCTTCATAATGCGCCCCTTTCTTGCCTCGCAGCGGAGCGGCACACGCGACGTCATGCTGATGTCCGAGCGGTGCATCGGAGCCGTTATCTCCGAGGAAAAAGATCAACGTGTTTTCAGCCACTCCCAGTTCATTCAGTTGATTCAGAATATCGCCCAGCGATTTGTCCATCCCTTCAATCAGAGTGGCAAACGCCTGCGCCGGCGCTGGTTTACCGGAATCCTGATAATGGGCGGCAAACCGCGGATCGCTGTCAAAGGGCGCATGCACCGCGTAGTGCGCCATATAAAGAAAGAAAGGCTGATCGGTTTTGATCGTTTCCGCCAGAGTGACATTGGCTTCGAGCGTTAATGCTTCGGTCAGGAAGATGTCAGTATCGTGATATTTCTCCAGATGCGGCACCGCATGATGGGACCGCCTGGTTCCCAGGCCAAATTTCTTCATGCCATAGTAACTGCCCGGTGCCCCAAATGAGGAACCCGCAATATTGACATCAAAGCCAATGTTGAGTGGTTCAGCCCCGGGAAAACCGTCTGCCCCGAAGTGCCCTTTTCCCACATGAATCGTACGGTAACCGCCTTTCGCCAGCAGACGCGGTAAGGTGACATCATCCTTCTTCAGACCTTCCCAGTTCCAGTCAGGTGGCCCCTGGGGGCCGGCATTATTTTTTCGAGGGTTGATCCAGTTAGTCGCATGATGCCGGGCGGCATTCTGACCCGACATAATCGAAATGCGCGTGGGCGAGCAGACACTCATCGCGTAAAAATGATTGAAGCGGATTCCCTGCTTCGCCAGTCGTTCCATGCTGGGGGTAATATAATAATCGTTCAACGGATAGCGTTTGGGTTTTCCCGCGGCGTCAGTCAAAAAGGGAACTGAAGTATCCATCACCCCCATATCATCCACGAGAAAAACGACAATATTCGGAGGCTTGACCGGCTGGTTTTGCAAGTTGGCAGCCTGTAAACGGTCGGCACTGAGAACCAGCGCGAGGCAGAAAACAACAGCCAGTCGCAGCGAGCGGATAAAATGCGAACTCATGGTGTGATGATCTTTCTAAAACAGGAGTCTCCGAAGGGGAACAGAAACCGGTGATGGTTTGAGACTTCCAATATACCAGTCTCTGGATGCTGCTGTCTAATGATCTCGCTGATCCCGCAAGTATTTAGTTGCTCCGTTAATTTAGTTTCATTAGAATTGTCTTACGGACTCGGCCCTTCACTGTGGGGATACCAGAAACATGACAGCGAAAGAATCTTTCTGGACCGTCTTACTCAGCTGTGTTACCTTTGCCTTTCTGGGTGGTCTCGCCGGTCTGATGATCAGTATATTCTTTCCGAACTATTATGATTCCGTATTCTACTCCGGGCAGGCTACTCGAATTAATCCTTTTATCGGCGGCATTCGATTAGGGGTCACCCAGGGAACCGGGGTCGGGCTGCTCATTGCTCTCGGAGCACTTGCCTGGTCAGCAATACATGAGCACAAGCAGACCACAGCGGAAACGACTCCAGAAAAACAACTAACAGCGCTACCTGCCAGACGATCCTGGATCCCGATCGTGAGCTGGATTTCAGCCACCCTCATTTTGACGATTTTCTGCAGTGTTATTGCATTCGTAATCGGAGCCATTACGGAAGAACTGCAATCGACACGCCGACTAACAACCCAAAAAATAGAAAAACTCGAAGGTCTGCTTGCCGCCGGTAAATATCCTGAGCTCCGGACAGAATATTCCTCAGCAGCCCAGGTCTACCTGGTTGGTACTGTCCCCAATGCAATCACCCGGCATAACCTGTTTGAGCAGGTGGTCTTAATCTTCGGGACCGAAGAGGCTGAGAAGATGGTACGATACGTCGAGGTGAAGGCAGCATCTCCCTGATCATTGACAAATTCATCACCATAAATCAGATTTGCTTCATCTATATTTTATTCGAATCAGGGAAAGATTTTCGCATGTGCCGCTGGCTCGCTTATTCCGGTCCTTCACTCCGACTGAGTGATGTATTGACCCGCCCCAATCATTCGCTGATCGATCAGAGTCGTCATGCCACGCAGAACGTGGAAAGTCTCAACGGCGATGGATTCGGCGTGGGCTGGTATGGAGATGATCCGACGCCTGGCGTCTATCGCGACACGCATCCGGCCTGGAATGATACGAACTTTCTGCATCTGGCAGAACACATTCACTCGGGCCTGTTCCTCTCTCATGTCCGGGCCTCAACAGGCACGCCGGTTCAGAACACCAACTGCCATCCCTTCAATTACCAGAACTGGCTGTTTCAACATAATGGCTCGATCCCCGAATTTCATTCACTCAAACGTCAGCTGCTGTTTGACGTCGATCCCGGTCTGTTCCTGGCGATTGAAGGTTCTACCGATTCGGAACTTTTGTTCTACCTGGCGCTGACGTTCGGGTTAAAAGATGATGCTCCCCAGGCACTTGCCAGAACAATCGGTCATGTCGAACAGGCCCGCCAGGCAGCCGGGATTGAAGGCGCCATCTACTTCAGTGCCTGCGTCTCGGATGGAGAACGGATCTGGGCAGTCCGCTATTCGAGTCATTCCCAGTCCCGCACTCTGTATCACAGCAGCCACCTGCGCGCACTGCATGACCTGGATGGCACGTATGCATCTCTCCCCGATGAGGCGGTTATCGTCGTCTCAGAGCCACTGGACGATTTAACGCACCACTGGAAAGAAGTGCCCGAATCATCGATTCTTACAGTAGAATCGGGAGTAGCCACCGTCACCGCATTTCAACCCGAGATCATCTGAACCAAATCAGGGAAATGAAACATGGCAGAAAAATATTTTGTGGAATGTGCGTGTGGTACTCAGGTTCGTGTAGCCCTGCATGAGGCGGGGACCGATAAGGCCTGTCACTCGTGCCACCGTAGCGTCAGAATACCGGACACGATCACCCTGCAGGAATCTTCGGGGGATCCCTATCCGCTAATACGCCCCATCGAAAAGATCAACCGCACTCTGCAGAACAAAGAGCCGCCTTTTGACGGAGTCTGTCATCACTGTGATGAAGTTAACGCGGCTTATGGGACCCCCGTCGATTTTAATGTTCTGGTCAAACGGGAGATGGACCATGATGGTGGTATTCGCCCGTCAATCACGGGAGGCATCGTACTTGAAATAGCCGCTGCAACCGAGTTCTGGGAAAATCACGCATTCCCGCTGTTATTATGCACTGATTGTTATCATGCATTTGAATCAGATCGCAATAATTCCCGTTTCAAAAAACGGATTGTTGCCATCAGTGTCACGATACTGTTCATCGCACTTCTGATTTTTGTTTTTTTGATGGATCCTATTTTTGCAGCCGTGTTAACTTTCTGTTCTTTTATCGGTTTAATCATCGGTGCTCTTTTTAAAGTGTCTCATCAAAAAGTTGAACCTTATGTGATCAAATGGCTAAGTGAAATACGATGGTTCTCCGAAGCAATCATCATGGAGGATGAATATAAACTTACGATCGGACCTTCTGAAAAACTCAAAAAGTCAAAATCCTGACTCCCCGAATTTCAGAAACTGACATCCATCAAAGACAGGAAACTCCGTGAATACGTTTATTGCGTTCTTTCGTGGCATCAACGTCGGCGGGAAAAATCGCCTGCCGATGAAAGAACTGACTGCGCTGCTGGAAGAACTGGGATACCAGTCGATTCGGACCTATATCCAGAGCGGTAATGTCATTTTTCAATCACGAAAAAAACAGATCGGCAAAATGGCAAAAGAAATCAGCGTCCGCATCGGAGAAACGCACGGATTCGAGCCCCATGTCATTTTACTTGGCACTGAGGAATTACAGTCAGCAATGGAGAAAAATCCCTTCCCGGTGAAAAACGGCAAGGCGTTGCATTTTTTCTTCCTGGACACTGTTCCCCGCAAACCGGATCTGGAAAAGCTGCACGCACTGCAAACCAGATCGGAACAGTTTCATCTGCAGGACAAAGTCTTCTACCTGCATGCGCCGGACGGCATCGGTCGCTCGAAACTGGCAGCCAAAGTAGAAGCCTGCCTGGGCGTTCCCGTCACTGCCAGAAACTGGAATACGGTGAGTCAGATTGACAGCATGCTTCGGGAGTCGTTCTGAACTGACCTTAGAATTCCGTGACGGCATCTAAAACTGAAAAGCCGTCTGCTCGACGCTCCCGCATTCGGCTTTCCAGTGACTGGATTCCTGCGTCTGGTGAAAGGTGCCTCAATGGCGTCCCACTGCTCGCATTACCGATTCGAGTTGAGCGTGTTGTCTACGTGTCCCATCCAGTAATACGAAGACCTGATTTTTACGCGCCAGCTGGTCAGCGAAATTTGTTGGCATCACAATTTTCTTTGCGTCATAGTCGGCCAGCATCTGTTCCATATCACTAAAAACCAGCTTAAAGGGTGTCGCAATCTGAAACACCTTGATCGTTTCAGTAAATGACTCAGCCTGCTGACCTGACTCAAAGTAATAAGCCCTGATTGAATTATCGACTGCCCAGGCGACAAGTTTCGCATCTGAGATGTCGGGTTTGTGGTAAGCGCTCGTCCCGGGCTTCGCACTCTCTTCCGCTGTTAATTCCCGGTCCGCCTGGGCTTGCAGATGACCTGTCAGCAGAACTGTTCCCCCCACGGCCAGAACGAAGTGCATTAGTCGAAACCGGTGATACCTGACTCTATCTTGAACAACCATCTTTCATCTCCCCTGTATGACGTAAGCTGAACTCTATCAGGCCCCACACTGGCAGCCTGTTTATCATTTCGTCTGTAGTGCACTCTTGACTGCTTCCAGCTGTAAGTGCGCTGCGCGGGTGCCTTGCAACAATACGTAGGTGTCACCTTCGAGTCCCAGTTGTTTAGCATAGTTTGCCGGCATGATAAATAAATTTTTATCCTGATCGGCCAGCATTGGTTTTGTATCCGAGATTTCCACCTGGAACTGCTCTGCCAGCTGAAATGTTTCAACCAGTCCGGCAAATGCTACTGCAGCCTGGGCTGTTTGAAAGAAATAAGCTCTGCTGGATGTTTCGGCACCCGACCATGAAATCAGCTTGACATCTGGAATGGTCGGTTGATTATCTGATCGGGTATTGAGGGGAACGGCTTCATTTTTCTGTTGTTGTCTGTTTGCCTGCAGCTTCTCGATCTGGGTCCGTTCAGCTGGTGCCTGCTTCAGAGGTAGCGGCTCCTGATCGGCCTGAACCGGGACCAACAGCAAAGCCAGCAGGCCAAGACAGACCACTGCCCCCAGATGCGAACGTGTTAAATCGGTTTTGATTTGTGAACTGGCAATCATCGATATTCTCCTCTCCAAAGTACGGGATTCCACAAACTGTGTCCCCCAGACGGGCAACACAGACTGATCACGAACAGTAAAGTCAACGGCGGTCAGCAGTGTGCGGGCATATGACTGGCGCGAGCCTGTTGTCCTGGCGATTGCAAACGCATCACAGCAGGTTTCAGCTGCCAGAAACATTTCTCGACGTGCGAGCCAGGCCAGCGGATTCCACCAGAACAGACTGATCACGCCAAAGGCCAGCAGACTGGAGAGATAGTCCTTACGCACCAGATGTGCAATTTCATGCGCCAGAATCTGTTGCAGCTGTTCCTCACTTAAAGTTTCTGCAAATGCCTGTGGCAGAATAATCGTCGTACGATGGAACCCCACCCACAACATGGGAGAACAGATCGTGTTGACCACAACCAGTTCTGGCGTTTTCGAGAGATGGCACGATTGGCAGACGCGTTTCAGCATTTCTGCGAGGCGATGTTCTGGCTCAATAAAATGGGCTGACAGTTTTTTCAAACGAGACCATTGCAACACCGCCAGCCCTCCCATAATGAACGTCACACTCAAGCTCAGGCCAACGAGTATCTGTGAAATCACCGAAGCGGTAAGACTCCTGTCTCTGGTGCGTGTACTTTGATGAACTGAGAACTCGGCAGATTGATCCGAAAAAGGAGGGATCGGTGTTTCTGTCCCGCGATCTGTTACTGCCACCTGAGGTACAACGTGCGGCATTGGCTGTTCAGCCTGCACAGCCGGGAGCAGTGGAACCGCTAACAGCGGTGGCGTCACGAACTTTAATAATACCAGCAGCCAGAGCGCATGTCGTAATGCCGGTCGTTCATGCAGACCGCGAGTGAATCCCAGCAGATAGATCAACACGGACGCCACGGTTACGAACATCAGATTCCAGAGCAGACAATACATCAGATAACTCATGGGTACCCTCACTAATCTTTGATGTTTTTGATGATTTTCTCGATCGAAGCACGCTGTTTTTCACTCAGTTTGACCTGATCTACCAGTGAGAGCAGCATCGGTGCGAGAGAACCACCAAAGTGACTTTCCGCCATCTTCTTTAACTGCAGTCCCACGAACTCCTGTCGATCCAGAACAGCGGAAAAGCGATGGGCAAAACCACTCTTATCAACGGCCACCAGGCCTTTCTCCAGCAGACGATCGAGAAAACTCTTCACCCCGCCATGCAGGGAATGTTCATGACGACCATACAGTTTCAGCACGATCTCCCGCACAGCAATTCCCTCCGGATGCGCCCAGAGTATTTCCAGTACGGACAATTCCGTGTCAGTCACATCAATATCAATTTCAGGCATTTTCCGCTCCTGTTGATTTTCGAGATATGCATAAACTCACTCTTTCATTCAATCTGCATTAGACCTTAATGCATTTTGCATGAGAGTCAATCGAAATCTGTAAATTTTTTATTTTTTAGTTTCTATCAGTCGGACATCAACTCCGGACTTCCTGCACCCGGGAAATGTAAATGAGCTGATGGTAAATAAAATGGTTGACCAGGGACTTATTAGAACAGACTTCATCACTGGCTGCGTGGAGAAATTCGTGCCCCGAAAGAGGGGGCCGTGTCAGCCTGCGGATTATGGAATACATCATCAGCGAACAAATCGACAGAGCACTCGCGGCGCAGAAATCTAAGTAGTTCAAATTGCGATCTGTTCAACTCACTCTGCAATCGGCTGGTCTTTTGGGACAGGCAAACCAGCAAGCTGCTCATCCAGCAGTGCCTCGAGCTTCTCCACATCGGGTTCAGAAAAGCCGACCTGGGAAAAGATGATGGTTCCTTCCGGAGAAATGACCAGCGTCCGCGGAATCAAATCGTGGGCAAACATCGAAAAGACCACGCGGTCCGGGTCGGGGGCCGCGGGGAAGGTGAAACCGTTCTCTTCACAGAACTGCTTTACCGTTTCCATCGTTTCTTCTCGGCCGATGACCAGCAGACGAAAACGGGGATTGTCTTTTCGCTCTTCCCAGATCTGTTGAATATGTGGGAGTTCCATGCGACAGGGACCACACCAGGTTGCGAAGAAATTGATGAGTACCACATCACCGCGCGCTTCAGACATCGAAAACTCTTTGTCGTCCGTCATTGTCAGGGTAAATTCAGGAGCCGGGTCCCCCACCTTCAGGACTGACGATTCATCAAGTTGTTTTTCACGCCCCGCTGCCTGCTCTGCCAGTTGCTGCTCTCGCAGCGTCGGCATGAACATCCCCCAGAATATGCTCTGTTGCACAACGATGCAGCCGGCAATGATGCCCAGTGAGAGCAGCAGTCGCAGAACATGTCGGCCCCGGCGGGGTGTCGTCCATTGAATGATCATCCCGAAAAACGAGACGATCATCACACAGATCGCGACAAACGCACCAATCTGCAGAGCAAACAGGATTGAGTTGTAGGTGGGAATACTCATGGTTTTGATGCTTCCAGAAGTTTACGGACCAGGGAGGATTGCGTCTCATCCAGAATCTGCCAGCAGGCCAGGCCGTTGCCGACCAGCTTGAATTCGTCAAACTGCCAGACGACGTTCCGGTTGTCATCCAGTTCGATGATCTGTGGATTTTCCGGGCCGGCGTGACAGTTGCCGATCACGATGTTCCCATTGTCGAGTTGCTGCAGACAGGTGGTCCATTTGAGCTCGATCTCCGTGCCCGGCACTTTGCCCTGAATCTCCCAGACCGTCTTTTTCTCGGGATTCACCTCGCGAATACTGTTTCCACTGCCGGAAGCGATGAGTGTGTTGCCGTTCTTAAGTCGAATGGCACCGTAAACGCGGGTCTTGATCAGGTATTCCCAGATCACTTTGCCGTTCCGATTGTATTCGGTCACGACGCCAGGCTGTTCGGAACAGACCAGGTATGTGCCGGCAGGTGTCATCCGCATCAGGCGGGTCGATTGCGTCCCCCCCTTCTTGAGAGGGAACTGATGCACCAGCTTGCCGTTGGGATCGACTTCAATAATGCGTCCCACCCCACTTTCCACGATCACGGTGTTTCCGTTGGGAAGTCGGGAAAACGCATGCACGTCGACGCGCTGACCGGTATTGCCGTTCATAGTCGCCGAATCGTAAGTCCAGACGATTTTTTTATCGAGGGTAACCTCTTTGAGCCCGGTCCAGCTGTCGTGAAACAGAATATTTCCGTTGGGCAGCAGCTGCACATCGTGATGGCCGGCGTGCCCCTGCTTCGGTCCTGCTGTTTTATAAGACCAGAGCACTTTGCCATCCGCATCGCAGATCGCCAGGATGTCTTTCTGATAGGAAGCGCTCACCAGCACCAGTCGTTCCGCAGACGCGACTTGGGTCACCAGCAGGCAGGATAACAACAGGACAAACCACTGCGAAGTTCGTTTCATCATGACAGCAGGCCCTTCCCTGGAAGTGATATAAAGGGACACATTCGATCGAGAATCCGATTTAGAATCCACATGATACGCAAAAGCTTATCTATCATACTCTTCCTGCATCGCAGTGGGAACTCAGAACGGAATTCGCGCGGTGACATGAAACCAGAATCGGCGTTTCGCCCATTGAATATAATTAGATAGAATTCCTGAATCGCCGTTGATCTGGTGAATCAACTGCAGTAGCCTTGAAAGCAGCTGATTCAAACCATTTTTTCTAATCGAAATGATTTTTTAAAAATATCCAGACAAAACGGCAGGCACACGCTCTCTCTTTTTTTGTGAGAGGATTCTGAACAACCGAAATTTCATCTAAACCATCTGCGAGGATTTTCGATGACTTTCCACCGCCTGCTTTCGTTGTGTGCCTTCTGTTTCTACCTGTTCACTGCTGATCCCACCCTGGCAGATGAACTGTTCGAAAAACCGGTTCGACTCCAGGCGGAGGGAAAAATCATTGATACCGGCGCCGCATGGGGACACAGCAGTCCCTGCATTGAAGATCTGGACGGCGATGATCTGGCTGATTTGATCGTTGGCGATTTCAGCGGCACGTTTCAGTTCTATAAGAATGTGGGCCGCAGTGATGCCCCGGTTTATATGGATATCGGCAAAGTTCAGGCGGATGGCAAGGATGCGAAAGTCAACATTTACTGTTGCGTGGGTGGACAACCCCGGTTCGTCGATCTGGACGGAGATGGCATCCGGGATTTCATCAGCAGTTCTTATGATCCAGGTACCTGCTTCTATTTTCGCGGGCTGCCCGATCACAAATTCGCCGCTCCCATCGAACTCAAAGACAAAGCGGGCGTCCCCGTCCGCAGCAGTGTCAAACAACAGCAGAACTACCAGTCATTTGGCAGTTTTTATACTCCGGTGGACTGGGACGCGGATGGCGATTTCGACCTATTAATTGGCTGCTTTGATGGCCACCTGAAACTGCGGATCAATGAAGGGGACGCAAAGAAGTATGCCTTTGCGGATGAGAATCAGACCGTCGACGCCGGCGGAAAACCCCTGGAAGTGGAAAAACACTGCTGCCCGGTAATCGCTGACTGGGACCAGGACGGACTGTGGGACATCCTGGCGGGCAGTGATGAGGGGAGCGTCACCTGGTTCCGGAATACCGGCTCGAAAACCGCACCTCAATTTTCTGAGGGAGTGGTTCTCATCCCCAAACATGAAGGAAACGGCTATAAGCAGGTGATCTGGGATGAAGATACCATGGTTCCCGGCATTCGTTCCCAGATCGATGTGGTCGACTATAATCAGGATGGTAAGCTGGATCTCATTCTCGGCGATTTCAACACGACTTACGATTTTCGTGACGACCTGACAAAGCAGGAGAAACAACAGGTTGAAACCTTGCTGTCAGAATCAGAAAAACTTGGCAAAGCGTATGGCGATAAAATGACTGCCCTGCGGGAAGATTTCAAAAAACGCTATCCGGGTGATGAAATCTTTAGCGAGAAAGCAAATAAAGAATGGTCAGAAGCCTACAAAGCCCTCAAAGAGAGTCCCGAAGCCAAAGCGTTCGAGAAACACGACGCGGAATTCGCAAAACAGATGCGCCCCTTCCTGGCAAGTACGCGCGGCAAGGGAGACCGCAGTTTCGACCTGGCAAAATCGCATGGTTACGTCTGGTTGTATTTCAGGAAATAATGAGCAATCTGTCTTTGAAACAATACCCGTCTGCCTGCAACAGGCGCATTTTGTGGCAGCTTTGCCTGTCATGCGCTCTGTTGTCAGTTTCAGGCTGTGAACAGACAGCAGACCGGGAAACGATTCCTGAAAACAGCAGCACAGCACATCAACCCGAAGTGGAAACCGGTTTTCCCGCAGAGAGCCGGCAGGAGACCGCGTTGAAAGCAGTCGATCGGGCCGAGGGAGAGCAGGTCTCGGTCCTGCTGGAGCTTCCCGCCGAAGAAGTGAAACCAGGAATGAGCTTCCCGCTGACGGTGAAATTCGTCATTGCCCCCTTGTGGGAAATCCGTGATCTGAATGCACAGCCCGCAAATGTCGCCACTCAAATCAAACTGGAACTGCCTGATGGATTTCAACAAGAGGCTGACTGGCAGGCGCCTCCCACGGGACGGTCGCTGGGTGCAGACAGTCATCCTGTGTATTCAGGTCAGGTCGAATTCCGACAAATAATTCAGGTCGCCCCGGAAGTCACTCCCGGTGAATATGACGTAAGCTGTCAGGTACAATACCAGGCCTGCGATGAATTCCGCTGCCTGAGTCCTGTGCAAAAGAAACTGCAGGTGACGGTCCGCGTGAAGTGAACCGGTCTGTGAAGCAGAAGAAGCGATTCCTTTCAGGTAACACTCGCGCTCTGAGAACGCGCGAAACGAAACCTATCCGCTGTCCCAGCGATACCCGATAAAAGCGTCATTAATCTCTTCGATTTGTGATCGGATGGCGAGAACCCGTTCGGGATTCAGCCCCAGGGTCACCACGTTAAATACCGACTCCGCCCGGGGATCGTAATAATATTCAGCCGGCGTGCGTTCGGGCATCCGGGTGTCGAGGGGAAAATCAGTGACCCTGACAAATGCCAGGATGCAGCAGACTCTCTGTATGTTGTTTAACTCGTTGTTTTGTGGGTTGACGGTATCCTCGTGTTCCAGTTCCAGCAGTCGGTTCCAGACGGAATTCACGACTTGCGTTGGTTCTTCAAACAGATCAACCAGGAACGCCGGGAGAAATTTCAGGAAACCGAAAGAGGACATAAACAGGGGCGCTTCATGGTGAAATGAAATCAGACCGTGGTCCAGTTGATCCCAGCTTTTTCCGGAAAAGTCACGTATGATTTCGTCATAATTATCTCCCCGGGCCTGCACTAACTGGTCGCCATCACAGTCTGCAAAATGAGTGTCCGGGGGAAACGAATCAAAAATACTGTCGATGACGATCTCCCGGTAGTCACGATTCCAGTTTCTGTTTCTCAGGACAATCATATTAACGTTTCTTCATGCAACTGATCATTTCTGCTTTGCGTCCATTATAACACATCCACCGTAAAATGAGCCGTCAGAATGGAATTCATCAGGTGATCACTGCTTTTGTTTTACTTTTTTTGCAAATCACTGGTAGCAACCCGGCTCCGATTTTCGTTTTAAAGAGTGGGAGAGGAAGTCCTGATATTCCGTTTCAGAATTCACTCTCCTCAAGTGCGATTATACCATGACATACAAGTCAGATCACGAACCCTTAAATTGTATCCTGTCTTAAGAACATTCGTTTTTGGAAACCTCAGTTTCCAGCAGCTGACACTATCAAGCGAGCAATCGACTGCAGTATCGGGCCAACTGTATTTTTTAGTTTGACACTTGTTGTCCGATAGGGGGATTTTACGTATGCGAAACTTCAGCATGTTGCTCACAATTCTGGCGATTTCGATGTTTGCCACGGATGCTTTTGCCCAGCGCGGCGGGGGTGGAGGCCGCGGTGGCGGCGGAGGTGGACCACGTGGTGGTGGAGGAGGCGGAGGCCAACAGATGGGTCCGCAGGGTGGCGGAGGCGGTCAGTGTCAGCAGGGAGGTGGGGGAACACAGATGGGTGGCATGCAGGGAGGTGGCGGTATGAGGCGTGGCGGCGGAATGGGAGGCACGCAGACAGATAACACAGACACAACCGACCTGGTTACCCAGATGATGCTGAGTATGGACCTGAACCGGGATGGCATGATTGGCGGCAGTGAAATCCCTGCGAAAATGCGGTCACGCGTGAAAGACGCCGATGCGAATGGAGACGGCGTCTTAAACCGCATGGAACAACTGGCGGTCATCGATCGCACCAAAATGCTCAGCGGCCGTGCCGATGTCAATGGACTGGGTCTCAATGAGGAGATCTTCGAACGCCTGGATACCAATCTGGACAGCTTTGTCAGTCCAGACGAAGTGCCCCGTTCTCTGCAGCGACTGTTCCGCACACTCGATACCAACCGAGACGGGATCATCGATAGCGACGAGCAGAAGGCGGCCCTGTTTAAGATCAAAGGCAGACTGAACCCGACAGCGACTCGCACGAAAGAACCCACATCATAAACGTGTGCTGATGGTCCTCATCGCTGTGCCGGGAATCGATTAAGACTTTAAATGGTGTCACTCCTTGGGGCGACTGTCTCCTCGAATTCCGAGATCGAGAACAGCAGTCTGCTTAGCCTGTCTGATATTGATTCCCGGCACTTTTCTTAAACTGCAATCCTGTATTGATACTTCAATGGAGGAGATTCTCAAGATCACCGGCGACGTCTGCCAGCCCGGGTGGCTTATTATCGAGTACACTCTCAAGTACACACGAAATTTCGAACAGACGAGGAGTTATTTCTCATGTATTGCAACGGCTCTCTGCATCGCCTGCAGTGAGTCACGGGCAAACTGTTTCTGTTTGTGACGCACGTAAGGGTAGGTAATTTTCGATAACAGTTGCTGTGGTCGTGAGAAAGCATAGAGATCGTACCAGACCGAATCATCGTCGGCCTGCCATTCCACCTGAAAGCGTTCTTCACCACACTCCGCATGCTCGGGCAGTGTACCGTAGGCGAAGGCATACCGTTGAACGGGTTCGGTTTCTTCCAGCACATACACCACCTGACACGCATTGAGAATCCACAAACCCAGCGCGTGCGCGAGGATCGCCACGGTCTGTCCCGACTCGGGTACCGCCGCTTGACGATGCAGGCTGACCCAGTTCAGACGAAAGTGCTGCCAGTCCTGAAGCGCCCGCTTCGCCTGCTCATAAAGTACCCTGCCCTGCCCCAGGCAGATCCGGTTGTGATCGACCTGAAAGCCGTCGGGAGGCGTTTGCGTGTGCGTCGCTCCGCGCGATGCGTAGCTCAACTCCTGCTGTGCCTGTATCGCGATGAATTCGTCAATCTGTTTTGCCGTCGGCTGCTGAAGCAGAAACATGCCATCAATCCCTTCAATTTCAAACACCATTTTCTGGTCTTGTGCCTTTGAACTTTCTGTTATAATCCCTTAACACATTCGCAAAGGGCTCTCGATGAATGAATCAGAACAGACAGGTCGGAGTGAAACCTCAATCAACGGCACCGCGTTTCCCTGGCAGATTGTAGCAGCCTGGTCAGTGATATTACTACTGGCAACACTTGCCTGCGGGGCGTTCGTGATATTTGTTCTCCCTTATCTGCTGATGCCTCTGTTTCCCCAGGGCCGCTTCATGGGAAACCTGTTTCGGCTGCTGCCTCTGCTGTTCATTGTCATCTGGGGAATCGGAATCTTCTGGGCTTATCGCAGGCATCGCTCGATGAAAATTGCGGTCTCACTCATCCTCGTCAGTGGCGTGGTCCTGGTCTCGGCTCCCATCTGGGGCTACGTGCTGATCCTCCTGTTTGCCGGGGGCTGGAATGTGAAATGACCCCGGCAGGTACGGGGATCATTATTACCAGGAAACGCTTCCTTTCAGCAAATTTGATTGATCCTGTCTCCCCTTGATCCGTTTGCTTTATTGAAGCTCCCCTTGTCTGCTTACTTGAACAGAGTCACGAATCATCATGCATGGATCTCCAGCTGTTTCAACAGTGAATTCAGAACCGGAAAATACCGTAAGAGTCTTTCGCCGGGGAACAAAGGAGCAAAACGGTGCCATGATCTCACTGATCGTTTTTGGCATAATCGGCTTGGGTTTTATTTACCTAATGTGGCTTATCGCTCCGGTTGAAAATCGAATCTATACCCTCCTCTTTATTGGTTCGCTTTGGGGGTTACTACTGAGCATCATCCTCTGGGATATTCTGGTCTCGAAATATGTCTCAGTCACCTTTCACGGTGGTAATCTGCTACTGCAGGGCGTTTTTTCCAGTCGCGAACTAAAACTGTCCGAGATTGAAACGATCCAATGGAGCCTGTATTCCCATGGACTGATCAAAGTCCAGACCCCCGCCCAAACCGGTTCTATTAACTTGTACTATTTTGAAAATAAAGAGCGACTCTGGCTGATTCAATATTTCCGAGACCATTTCCCGGAATGCAGGCAGGAGAACTGGCCCCTGTTCTGCCATCAGATCGCGCTGCCACTGAGAAACCGGGACACAAATAAACCACGAACACCTCGACCTGATGATTTCCTACATACCCGGAAGCGCTGGGACAAATTAACCATCGTCTTTACCACCATTACAGCTCTGATCAGTGTACTGACAGCCTGGCATCTACAACAAATGAAATATTTACTGTTACCGGTTCTGCCACTGTGTGGCTGGTTTGTCCGTTACACAATTCCTGAGGAAGGCATTCCTGTTTCGGTAAGTGAAAACAAATACTTCAATGAGACATTTTATTTCTTTGGACTCTGGTCAGTAGTATGGGTCATCATTTATCTTCCCTTCAGATTTGAACTGCTACCTGCTCCCGCCGGAATCAGTGTTGGCTGGACAATCGTCTTTATCTGGACCTCCGGCTTCTACTGGAGACTTTTTCTGATGTACCGGAGAGACCACCAGAAAGACCTGGAGGATGCGAAGCAGTCAGTGCAGGAATGGGAAGCCGGCGACTCGTCCTGCGACTGAAGTCTGACCGGCTCGCTCACATTCCTGGTCTGCAACATGACCCTCCGTTAACCATACGTCGGTTTCTGTGGCCAGCCGACGGGGGATTCTTCGAAGTCTTCCTGGCGACCGAAGGGCGTGATATCCAGCAGGCTGTAGGCATTCGTCAGGCCTTCACAGCCCCGGGCATAGGTGGAATAGGTGTGATAGATTTCATCACCCAACCTGAAGAATACACTCATGCCGTGCATTTCGCCCGACAGGAAATAAGGTTCGTCGTTTTTGCGCTGCTGCAGTTCCGCTTTGGAACGAAAATTGTACTGAGGCGGCGTGACCTTTTCATCGAGGGTGACATGAAAGTCATAGTTGAAATCACTGTCGAAGGACGAAACCCAGGTCCGCTCCCAGCCTTGATCGGCTTTCATCTTCAACAGTTTTGCCAGCGGTGCCCGTGAGATCATCGCGAAGATCGTATCGCGCGCGTTGAGCATCGACAGGTCCCCCATCGCATTGATCAGCCCCGTACAGCCTGAACAGCCTTTTTCCCATGCGGGATCAAACATGAAGTGATAGATTATCAGCTGGCGACGTCCCTCGAACAGGTCCAGCAGACTCTGTCTGCCGTCGGGTCCGTCGAACTGATAATCTTTCGTCAGCTTGACCATCGGCAGCTTACGCCGCAGCGCATTCACACGATCGAGTTGCTGCGTCAGTTTCTTTTCGGTGGTTAACAGATCGAGTCGTTCGCTCAGCCACTGTTCCTGTGTCACGATCTCGGGATGGGCGACAGCGTTTTCGATACTCATTTTCGTTTCTCCTGGGTTATGAATTTTTTCGGTAAGGGAAAGTTACTCTGCCAGTCAGAGATCGCGCAGAGAGAACATGCTTCAGCCGCACGATCACAAACAACGTCAGCACCACACAGCTTATCGCCATCAGGAACAGTCTGAGCCACGCCGCGACGGTCAGTGAGAGTCCGACTCCCGTAAAGAACGTCACCCAGGCAGCCACACATACCGGGCATTTCGGCATCAGGATCAGAACCAGGGTCGACAGCAGCGAAGCTAGCCCCTGGCGATACCACGATTCGTGTCTCGGGTGCTTTGCCGCAGAAGCTTTATCCAAAGACGGCAGGTGAGCATTCTGGCAGGAACAGGCATCGTCGTATTTCATCAGATGTTCCTTAACGACAGGATATAAACTGTGTGTTCTACCCTGTAGTCGATTCAAGCTCTGGCCGATCGACACAAAACGAATTATTTTTACAGCAGTTTTTCAGTTCAATTCGGCCCCAGGCAAAAGCCCGTTGAGTGGAGCCCTAAATTCATGCGTACACCTCACTTAATAACGTTTTACCGCAGCCTCATCCGAGGTCTCAAGCCGGTTTCCTGAGAATCGAGATATCCATATTCCCATAAATATTATTGACTTATGCCTTTACTTCGATATTGTCGACAGTGTCGACAGTCTGTAATCAAACTCATAGTTCGTCCTGAAAGTGATTGTCCAGATGCACGAAACTCTGCAAGCCAAGGCCTATCGGGCGATTCGCGAACGTCTGCTCACCGGCGTTGACCCACAGGGAACGCGGATTTCTGATTTTGTCTTGTCGAAGACTCTGGGAATCAGCCGCGCCCCCATCCGCGAAGCGATGAACCGCCTTATTTCGGAACGGTTGCTGGTGCAAAAAGCCGGATTAGGGGTGTTCGTACCACGGCCGACGCGAGAAGAAATTGAAAATCTGTACCAGGTTCGTGAGTGGCTTGAAATTGGTGCTTTGGAAACCGTCGTCAGCCAACTCGACCTGCAATCATTGCAGCTCATGGAAGAGTCCTGTGCCACCATTCGCAGCATGGCGAAAGATCTGGAGGAAGCAGATGCGTGTCTGGAACGTGGGACATCATTTCCCCGACTCAGCGAAGCCGATTCTCAGTTTCATCTGACAATCATGCGGGCGACTGGGAACAAACTGTTACTGGATCTGATGCAGAGCAATCGGGTGCTTGAGCAGGTCTGGGATATCAGTGTCCGTACTTATTCCGCTAAAGTAGTGCATCGCATCTGTGATGAGCACGAAGAAATTCTGGCGGCAATTAAAAACCGGGATCCGGAACAGAGCCGACAGTCTCTCAGTAATCATCTGCGCATTGGCCGCGATATTACGCTGCGTTATTACGATCAAAAACTGCTTCAGGACTGAAATCATTTTTAAACTGACGAAAGTATATCGTTTGAAATAATAAATTTTACTATTGTGAAAAGCAGCTTCAATCATGACACAGTAAACAGGATTGATCGAAAGGAGAGACAATGAAACTGTCGAGCCGCAAAGCAGGATTTACTCTGATTGAATTATTGGTCGTCATTGCGATTATCGCGATTTTGATCGCCTTATTATTGCCGGCTGTCCAGCAGGCACGTGAAGCAGCCCGACGGAGTACCTGCAAAAACAATTTGAAGCAGATCGGTCTGGCGATGCATAATTATCATGATACGCATCAAGTGTTTCCTTTCGCTTACCGCCTTGGAAATAACAAGAAACGGACCAGCTGGTTTCACATGATCCTGCCCTTTGTGGATCAGGCCTCACTCTATAACAAATTCGTTGCGGTTCCGGATACCTCGGCCAACGAATATATCAGTCGGCCCGGCTTTGCAGCCATTTATACGGCGGTTGTACCGACAATGATGTGTCCTTCTAATCCGGGTGTTCCCGGCCGCAGTGTCGGCGGAGCCGTCGGTTCCTTTCAAGGCAGCTACGGCGTCTGCTATAGCGGAACCCAGCGTACCGGCATCACTCTCAACGTTACAGACGGCATGTTCTACTACAATTCGAAAACAAAACTCCGGGATATTTTAGACGGTTCGTCCAATTCCATACTGGCCAGTGAAGGAATCGTACGTCCAAATACGACGACAACCAAATATGGTGAAATTGGTGGCTACTGGGGCGCCTGCTACTGGGGCTCTTGTGGATTTACTGCAGTGGAACCTCCGAATACGACTGTGGCTGATGTGAATTACAGTTGCAAAACAACAACATTGGCGAATGCCCCCTGCACAAATAATACCACGGCAGGTCAGCAATATAATTTCGCCCGCAGTTATCACGTGGGGGGCGTCCACGTTGTGCTGGGAGACGGAGCAGTCCGTTTTATCTCGGAAAATATCGATACCCCCACATTTCGCAATCTAGGCAGTATTGCAGACGGAAATGTGCTGGGTGAGTTTTAAGGATGCCCGATTCAGAGTAATAACCTGTTCCACCTGTCATCAATCAAAGAGTCTGACATCAACAAGATGCAGATGATTCCCTGTTCAAGAAAATGTGAACGATGAAATACCTGAGTAAACTCTGTTTTGTATGTTGCGTAATGATGCTGGCAGACGGTTGTGGAAGTCCGGCCGGGGATGCACCGGTCACGTACGAAGTAAACGGAACAGTGACTTTAGACGGAGAACCGGTCTCAGAAGGAGCCATGGTTTTTCTCGACGCAGAGGGAGTCGGTAAGAGCTATGGCACCCGGGTTGAAGACGGCAGTTTCTCTACCGTCATGACACCCGGTAAGAAAAAAGTAGAAATTACGGCGACGCGGGAATCAAAAACAAAAATGGAACCTGGCCCCAGTGGCGGTCCTCCCGTCCCGGCGCTGGAACAATATATTCCCGCGCAATATAACACACAGACCACACTGGAAGCTGAAATCAGCGCGAATGACAGCAATGAACTTAAGTTTGATCTGAAAAGTAAACCATAACTCAGCTCAACCGTGCAGTTCGCTGCCCCGCAATTCAGGAGCCCCCCCACTGCCTGCGGTGCAGATAAGAGGAAAGCAAAAGCCCCGGTAATAAAACTGCGATTCAGTTCTCAATGATAATTCAGCCGAACAGCTTTCTGGCCGTCGGATAAACGAAAACAAACCAGAGACCACTGAGAAAAGCCATTGCAGCGATGACCGAATAAATGGGTTGGATCTGATCTGAAATCACAAAAAAAGCGATGAACGTGCCAAACATAAATATCACGGGAAGATACCAGCAGGCGGGATACATACGACACGCATTCATAAGTCGCCGATGGTAGTCACCACTGGGAGAAAAAGGGTCTTCGTCTTTGTCTACATAGTTCAAACCAAATTCCTGCCAGGTACTCATAAATGGATAGACAAAGAAAAATGCCCCGAGCAAGGAGGTGAACAGTGTTGATACAGCATGGGTAAACTGAAACCAGGAAAGAGTCCCTGCATAAGCAAAGACTGACATGCAGAGTCCATACAGGATCGCCAGAATACCGAAGAGACGGGTTGCATTCATCGCTCGACATTCTGTAGAAATCAAGGCACTTTGACAATCACATTATCATAATGAATTGACTCTTTCGGCGTGACCAGACCTATCTTGTCTTTGGTCGCATGCGCGATGCCGGGCGACTGCAGCGAACCGATCAGCCTGCCATCGATGAAGGCCTGCATCAGATCTCCCTTGATACGCACGGTGACCGTATACCATTTGTTTTTTTCCAGTTTGACCGGAAATACGGCCTGCGTCTTTTTCAGGATCGCCTGTTCTTCCGGTGTCAACTTTTCTTTGGACTGGCGTTTTTTGCAGATCTCATTATTGAAGACGCCGGTCTTGCCGTCACGCAGGATGATCTTCGTTGGCGAAACCACCACGCGACAGAGGTGCCCCGCGTGCGAGCCTTTGAACTTGTGCTGGTTGAATGTGAGATTGGTGGAAGGAGAGCCGGCAAACTTGAGATCGACGGTCAACTCCACATCGCTGTAAGGTTCCGTCTTCAACTGATGCACGGCGGCGTGACCGCCATCCTTGAGTTCCACTCCCTGCAGCACGCCATCCTTAATCAATGACGAGCTTTTATAAAGCGTCCACTGTTTGCCCAGCTCTGTCTCTGAGAAATCGTCCTTGAACAGCGTCTGCTGAAAGTAATCAGCGGGAATGGCTACTGGTGCTCCTGCGAAAACTGAGAGGGGAGCAAGCAGACAAAGCAGCGAAAAGAAAGAACGTTGAAATGACATCATGAGTACCTTTATTTAAATCCTGTTATAGAAATATCCTAAACGAGTTTTGTCGGGGAACACTCATTTTAGTCGGGACTGAGGTTTTGTTCGCTCCTGAAACAGAAAAAGCAGACAGAATTCCCAAGGATACTCGATCAGCTTCACTGCATTATCTATTCGAACTCCTGTCAGTATTTAACGTACCTTCAGAGATTCTTGATTAAATATTTTTCACGGAAGAAGCTTAAGCAACCTGAACCAAGTTCGTTCCAGATCTGACAACAGCATGTGAAGAAGCTATAATGTTGAGATACAGCTTGTTAATACAGCAAGTTACTTCTTGCGACAATTGTTATAATTCAGCTGGTATTCCAGTAAGGGAACCAGCCTCAGAAAAGGAAGCAGATTATGTGCACACGGGCGGTTTACCTGGGACCAGAAGGGGAGACTGTGACTGGTCGAACCATGGACTGGAAAGAAGATCTGCAGAGCAATCTCTGGATTTTTCCGCGGGGGATGTCCCGCGACGGGGGGTTGGGAGATGCCTCGCTGAGTTGGACCAGTCAATATGGCTCCGTGGTCGCTTCTCTTTACGAAGGAGGAACTGCGGATGGCATGAATGAAGCCGGTCTGGTGGCCAATCTGCTCTACCTGGTGGAATCAGAATATCCCGCCGACGATGATCCGCGGCCCGCGATCGTGATTTCCGCCTGGGCGCAGTATGTGCTCGACCAGTTTGCAACGGTCGAAGAAGCCGTCACTGAACTGCGCAAAGAAACCTTCCGGATTGTGACGGTGGTGGCTCCCAATGGCGCCGCGGGAACGGTCCATCTTTCGCTTTCTGACCCCTCAGGTGACTCGGCCATTTTTGAATATGTGGGGGGAGAGTTAAAGATCCATCATGGTCGTCAGTACCAGGTCATGACGAACTCACCCGTTTTCGATGAACAGATCGCTTTGAACAAGTACTGGCAGCAGATTGGGGGCACGGTGATGTTGCCGGGCACCAACCGGGCCGCAGATCGCTTTGCCCGGGCCTCTTTTTATATCAATGCCTGTGCGCAGTCAGCCAATCCCCGTGAGGCGGCCGCCAGTGTGTTCAGCGTGATGCGAAATGTGAGTGTGCCCCGCGGAATCAGTACTCCCGATCAGCCGAATATCTCTTCCACCATCTGGCGTACGGTCAGTGACCAGAAACACAAAATCTATTTCTATGAAGACACCGCCAGCCCGGGTCTGGTCTGGGTTGATCTCAAACAGATCGATTTCAGTCCCGATTCAGGCACACGAAAACTGACACTGGTTGGCAACTACGATCTCAGCGGCGATCAGACCGACCAGTTCCAGCCGGCAGAACCCTTTCGTTTCATGGCGCCTGTCTGAAAGACACTCACTCAGGCCAGTTCTCAGCTACGACGAATAGACGCTTGATCTCCTGACAATCCGTCTCGTCCCGCTTCAGGGCACTGATCATCAGCGGTCGGTCGCCTTCCTGGAAATGGGCAGCCAGAGTTTGCTTCAACTCAGAGAAGGTCAATAACTTCTCCGCACCTGGCTCGCAGACTGCAGGGGAGAGCCAGTCCGGTTTTTCCCGGATCTGGTAAACAGTCGCGCCAGAATGCTGTTCGAGCCAGTCTAATTCAGAATGATACAGCCAGAGGCCTGTCAGGTGAGTTGATGAAAGTTTTCCCGGGAGTTGTGATGGCGGCGTGTGGTGGGGAGGATAAAAAATGATGCCTTTGACAAACGCGACACGATGCGCCACATCAGGAAAGTGGGTTTTGCTCAATGGCAGCTGATGTTCGAACAGCCGCCGTCGCTTCCTTTCAAAGGTGTCTTTGGCATTCGGCCCGATGAAAGAACTGCCGGTTTGATTCTCATGCGGATAATACAGATAAAACTTGACCGCGGTCTCCCAGTGATTGAGCTCGCCTGCTGCATCTTCAAACAGAAAATCGATTTCCCCAACGGTCTGGTTTTCAACAAACAACTGTTGATGTTGCGCGATGATTTTTAATTTGCGAATCCGCTCCAGCCAGTATAAGACCAGTCCTTCAAAGTACTCTCCCACACGATAACGGGAATACGGCGTTATGAATTCCTGCAGTTCTTCCACATCGATCAACGAGAGATCCAGTTCCTCAACCAGGCTGAGGACTTGAGGGGAGGAGAAAATGAGCGCGGGGCTGGTAATGGCCCAGTGCAGGTCGCGCAGGATTCGGGACGGAGGTCGTTCAACGTCGTTGGGATGATGCTTTTCCGGTTTCATTGTTCATAGTTTAATCGATTTCCTGTAAGATAACCATTCACGGTAAGTCGAGTGAACCATACGGGCTCCAGCCTGCAATCCTCCAGGCTTTGTCAAGCTGGAAATTGAAGGTTGGGTGTGTTGTTCACGTGCTCCGTTGTCGCACTCTCGTGATATTGATCAACCCAAATTTTAAAATGACATTCCACTATTGAAGTCAGAACAATGCAACGACAAATTCTGGAATTCCTCCGACGAACATGGACCTGGTTAAAAAGTCGAGAACCCCTGCTGCTGGTGGTCTGCCTGGGTTTTGCCGTATCCACCTGGGCCTTTATCGAAATCGCCGATGAAGTACTCGAGCAGGAAACGCAGGCCTTTGACAAGTGGGTCATCCGGTCGCTGCGCCAAGCAGATGACCCGGCAACTCCGCTCGGATCGGCCTGGGTACAGGAAATGGGTCGCGACCTGACCGCTTTTGGCGGTGTGGCGGCACTGGTGTTTTTTACTGTGATCGTGGCGGGGTATCTCTGGATTGAAAAGAAGCCGCGCGTGATCGCACTTTTGCTGGCAGCTGCCCTGGGAGGATTGCTGCTCAGTACGCTGCTCAAGCATTTTATCAGCCGACCGCGGCCCGATGTCGTACCTCATCTGTCCCACGTCTACACCAGCAGTTTCCCCAGCGGCCACTCGATGCTGTCGGCAGTCATTTATCTCACCCTGGGGGCACTATTGGCATCAGTCATTCCCCGAACCATATTGAAAGTTTACGTGCTGAGTGTGGCGATTCTGCTGACGATTCTGGTCGGCCTGAGTCGCATCTACCTGGGCGTGCATTACCCGACCGACGTCATCGCCGGCTGGATCGCGGGACTCAGCTGGGCTCTTCTCTGCTGGAGCATCGCCCGCTGGCTGCAGAGCAGGAATCAAATTGAAGACGATGAGAAAGAGCCTGGAACCAGTTCGAATTGACTTCAGACCTGCAAACTCTGCAGAAGCCCTTCTAAAACTGATCACAAGTGAGTGAGACTACTGCCATGGTTTTCTGGAACTGGTTCAAACGCAAACCGCTGGACTTTGAAGAGGTCTTTGGTCCGCTCAGCAGCAATGCCGCTCAGCAGTTTTACGCAACACAGTTTCCGGACAAAAACTCTTATAACAGCTTCGGCATCAAACTTCCCGCGCCTCTGCTGCTGGATTTCGAGCCTCTGTTTGCCCCCGTCGAATCATTTCAGTTTTTCGGCCGCCCCTTCAAAGTCGGCAAACGCTGGATAGTGGCGTATGATGTGGAATGCGATACGCCTGCGATTGTTGTAAATCAGGACTACCAGATCCAGCTGGAAGAGTTGGGAATAGATGGTTCTAGCGAAGAATATTTCGTGGCAGAACACTTTCAGGCATTTCTTGAGCTGCTGGTCATCGAAGAGGACGAATGAAATACGGTGAGAACTGAGACTCTCTGAACAGGAATTTTCATTCTGTCGATCTTGAGTGATTCCGCATTTTATATTTCCACAGCATCAGATTATCCATTAGTATAGTACTCAGGGAAGTCACTTACATTTTTTCGGATAGCCAGTCAGAAACGGAGCATTTGCATGCTGCTGACAAATACTTTGCTGAGCCAATTCTCTTACTCTTTACGGTTTATGACCTTGTTGCTGGTTATTGCTTTGATCCCTGTCTCTGCGCAAGGCGAACAGAAACAAGACGCATGCTCTGCTGAGTTGCAGAAGCTGATACGGGCAGTAGCACAAAATGAGACTCTATACCAGAATCTGCGGCTCCAACTGACCTGTTCTGAAGTCGCTCATGCCGGCTGGTTTCTACATGACGATTCCATTAAAGTGAAACGCCAGTCCACGATCGCACTGACAGTACAGGGTGAAAAGTTCGCTGAGCGTACACAGACCAGCGGAGATTTTGTAAAACACCTTACCGGTGGTTTAGGCTGGCTTAAAGAAGGCTTTCGTGACTCCGCTTCTAGAACAGTCAAAGAGGAAACACGGCCGTTTCAGATTCGCACCGGCACGAGAACAATCACTTCTGTTTTCGACGGAACGTCTTACCAGTACTTTATGGAAGATAAGTTGCGCAACCAGGGCGCAACAGAACCGCCGCGTCTCGAACAAGATGGAATGATCTCCGATCAATCTCCCGGACTGACCGATCTGGCCCGTCCGCATATGTTTTTATTTGAGCCAGCCGGTCCCCGTGTTCCCCTCTCAGTTTATCTCGCAGGCAGAGAGGCCATTCGTGAATACACCGGAGAGTCGAAATCCAATTTTCGGTTCACAACCCGAATTCAGATTACCGGCAGGGAGAGGTTACAGGGGTTGGATTGCACAACTGTCCGCATCGAAACGTTCGACGCGAACGGAAAGCCCCGCTCTCGAAACGACCTCTGGCTGGCACAAGACCGCAACCTGATTCCAATACGCAAACTGCATTATTCCTACCGCCAGTCAAAGGAACTTCCCTGCTCAGAATCCCGCGTCGAAACCTGGCAGGAAGTCCGGGAAGGAGTCTGGTTCCCCAGGAAGACATTCATCGAGCGTTACGATTCGAACATTCTCAGACGTGAATTAATCCAGGTCACCTCATGGCGCAACGACTATGAAGTGGAAAGCATCGAACTGAACCCACAACTGCCCGAAGATGTCTTTACCAGGCTGAACATCCCTCCGGAGGTCTTGATGAAGAAACGTAATCGAGGAAACAATAATCATCAGAAAAAGGAAGCAGACAGTAATCAGTAGAATTAACTCCTTTGCCTGATGTCAGCCTGCTCCCATAAAATAAATTCAGCAATTACATGAAACAACGACTCTATCAGAAATTCGTCAAGCTGTTTTCACGTCAGAATAACGTCACGGACTATCTGATCAATCAAGCTGGTATCGTACGTAAAATAAACGATGACATTGAGACCCAGGTTTTCTGCTGGTCTGAAGTCACGATAATTGAAGTCTGTAAACTGGATTTTTTCTCGTACGATGAAGTGGCACTGCAGTTTACCACTCCCGAGGGCTGTTTCGAGATTTTAGAAAAGCACACCGCCTTCGAGCAGCTGAAGATTTTCCTTCCGGAGCAGTATAATGTGCCGTTAACGTGGTTTTCCACGGTGGTAGAAAATCCCTTCGAATACAATTACGCGCTCTTGTACCAGAAGAATGCTGAATAAAATGAACATTTGGGGGTCGGTATCATGAAATCAACATCAGTCCTGTCTGTAACCTTTATTCTGGTCTTTATGATGGCGCTTTCACTGTATGGCAGCCAGAAGCAGGTGCAAGCCGTTTCTGCGTCGAAGATCTTCATCGGTCAGGATATTAACACAGCAATCAAAGTCATGTCCGAGACAGGAGAGTACGACAAATTGCCGCTGGCGATTTCTCCGCGTGAAAAAACACAGAGATTGACCGGATGGCCGGTGATCAACGGACATCTTGTGGCGGTCTATTCAACGGTCAACAATCGCATTCTCTCCCTGTGGTTATATTTCGAAGACAAGGATCCCAAAACGCGCACTGAGCATACAAAGGACCTCATCTTTAAAGTCAGTTCCTATGTACCTGAAACCGGTGAAATACAGATGACGGTGCCTCATAAAACGCTGCAGAATAATCCACAGCAAAGCAGGAGGCAGCCGATCAAAGCGGGCCTGGATCGTAACGAAGCCAGTAAGATCATGGCTCAATCAGGAATTCCAGAAGGCTTAGGGTTGGCAATAGTTGCTGGTAATAAATCAGAACAATTAACCGGCTGGCCCGTTATCAGTGGATATTTAGTGGTGAGTTTTTCAACAGTAAATAATCGCATCGTTTCATTGGGATTACACTTAAATGATAATGACCCCAGGTATCGCTCTGAGCAAGAGAGAGAACTCGAATTCATTGTCAATTCCTACACACCAGCAACGGGGGAAATGCAGTTGATTGTCCCCAATCGAACAATGCAGATGAATCACAAAAAACAGGGACGATGACTGGCTAAGAACTGTAAGCTGCAGAACAGATTGAAGGAATGCACCAGAATCTGCAGACACTGCAAGCTGAAGATTTTATTTTCCAGATGCAGATGACGAAATCAGGGACTGACAGTAATAAATGAAACCAGATCAGTATCATTTTGCCTGGTTATCCTGCAAAACGATGTTTCTGGCTGAATCAGTCGACCGTCAGTGGCTTGAACTGTCCTCCGAAGAGGGAGTATTCGGATTCCGTTCGCTGCACTGATTCCAGCAGGCGAACTTACCCGGGATACGGTGCAAAGCGGAGTGTACTATGATCGCCGGGCAGTCGATGAACCGAAGACGGGTTGGACATCGGTTTCATGATGCGTGGAGGCGACGCGCACGCTGTCGCTGTTCATATCCCAGAATTCACACAGGGCGGTGAACTCATCCGAAGGTAAATTGATGATCGTTCCATCTTTCAAAAAGACAGAGCCTTCTGAGAGCCGGGTGACAAAATCCAGATCGATGCGTACATCGCCGACGGTTACAGGCCAGTTTGACATGTCGTTGATCCTTTAGAGTTCGTAGACTGACAGCATGCGAAATGAGTCGCTGTTCTTAACCTGAGCTGAATGCTCAAGACGCTCTAAGAGGTCGTGGGGAAAACCGAATTTTCCGTCACCTGCACGAATTCATCTGGACGACTCTGATCTGCATCAGGGCACCCCGTTTGAATTCCGTTGTTTGAATCAGTTCATCGTTTCAGGCCCGAGATGAAGAGTATCTCACTTCAGAATTGCATTTTCTGAATCCGTTGAACCTCACCTTTACTTTAATTCATTTTATCAGGATGAAAAGATGAGTCTGGTTTTGAAATTCAAAATTGCGCATGTAGGAATCTGAATGTGTATAAATCTGTTTCACAAATTCAGAATGGAACATATTAAAATGTCTGCACCCTTAAAACGGATGTTTTCCTCTGAAGCAGGAACGGTATCAGTGCGTTTTCAATTTCGCCAGGTGGCATTTAATTCACCACAGGAATCTCATCTACAGTGACTATAATGAGATCGGCCACAAGTCTTCCTGGCACGCGGGGGGAATCATTTCGCAGCATAGTCGCATAATGCTGAACAGTTTTTTCTTCACTTTTCTTCCGGCTTCGGAGGAACACTCTCATCCAGCATGGGTGGCACATTCTCTTCGATCATCGGCGGCACATATTGTTCGTCTGAAATCGTGACCCGGCCATAATCATATGTCGGGATCACGCCGCCGCCCCCCAGTGCCTGGTAGGTATTCACGATGGCAGCCAGTTGCTGCTGCTTGGTTTCAATCAGTACCACTTTCGCATCCTGCAGGTCACGCTGGGCCAGCAGGACCTCCACGTATTCGGCGCGGGCGTTCTGGAATAACTTTGTGGCAACATCGACCGATTCTTCAAGTGCGGCCAACTGCTGCATTTTGATTTCAACGCTCTTGCCGTAGTTCTCTACCTTGTTGATGCGGTTCACAACTTCGGTGAAGGCGTTCAGAACGGTACGCTGATATTTATAAACGGCCTGCAACTGTCTGGCATTCGCGCTCATGTAATCAGCCTTGATGGCTCTTCTGTTGATCACGGGAGCGACGAGTTCACCGACGGCATTGTAAACCAGGGATTCCGGTGTAATAAACAAATACCTGGGGTTGAACGCCGAATACCCCACGCCGGCATTTAGTACCAGAGAAGGATAGAAGCGGGCCTTCGCAACCTGTATTTCGAGCCCTGCTGCCTGCAGTTCGCGTTCTGCCTGGCGAATATCGGCTCGGTTATTCAGCATCTGAGATGGCACACCAATGTTAAGCGTGTGCATATTGAGTTCGAAGAAGTCCACGAGTTTGCGCTCAACAGGCTGTGGATAACGACCAGCAAGGAAATTAATCCGGTTTTCCGTTTCAATCAGTTCCTGCTGGATGATCAGCTTTTCACTCTGGTTCTTACGAACTTCAGCCTGGAAACGCTGAATGGCCAGTTCTGTTCCCCGCGCTGCTTCTTTATTCGCTTTGGCAACCTCGAGGCTTCGTTCCTGAAGTCCGATGGTGATATCTAACGTCTCCATGCGTTTGTCGAGTGCCAGAAGTTCATAATAATTTTCGGCAATCTCGGCGACCAGACGAGTGGTAATGTAGTTCCGCCCCTCTTCAGTAGCCAGATAGCGTAAGGAAGCCGCGTCCCGGGAGTTCCGCAACTTTCGCCAGATGTCGATCTCCCAGGAGATATCGGCTGCGAGCAGGAAGTTGGGGAGAGGCTCAGGAAAGGCTTTACCGGGGGCAATCTGCAATTGGTCTTCCACAGCGCCATCACGCGTATAACGTCCGGGTTTATCAATGCCGGCACCCGCTCTCAAATTGAGGAACGGCAGATAGGAACCTGTCCAGGAATACGCTTCATTGTTGGCGATATCGATGTCCTGAGCCAGGATTTTTAACTCCTGGTTATCAACCATCGCCTGATCAATCAGACCTGAAAGCATCGGATCATCGAACAGAGCATGGAAGTCGAGCTCAGCTGAGTTGGTTTCGTCGTAACTTCCATTGAAGGTATCCGGCATTCCCGGTCCTTCATCCGCCTGTTGCAGACAAGGAATTTTGCACGACGTGAGCAAAAGCATAAGAGACGAAATAATCGTCGGCCAAAAAGCGATCTTCTTAATATTTGAGATAGAATATCGAACTGATAGATTCATCTGCCTAATCCTTGACACCCTGACCAGAGCTTTAAATTGCTGGTTTACAACCACTTCCTTGTGGATTTTATGCGTGGATTGTCAGTTCATGTCCTTGTTTTGGCGGCAGATTCAGATGCATGTCGAGACAATCACATTTAGTTCTTACTTCGACCTGAGACAGGAATCAACTTCATGTGTTTTCATTTCAAGCCAGAATTCTACTGTGATTAGAGAATCCCAGCAGAATAGTCTACCAGACAACACTGAGTTAACGAGGAGAACAGGGGAGAGGCTCTCCTTCTCTGGCATTTTTTGCTTAATATATGAAGGGATTCACGAAGATGGAATTCTGTGCGATCGGATACAGACTCCCTATACAGAACCAGTTATGTATCGCGTTCGAATAATTCGCTGAGTGGTTCGTCGTGCTCGTCTCTAATCAGTTTTTTCCCGTCAGCCATTTTGCCGAACAGATAGTAGAGACCGGGGATCACCAGGACCCCGATGATTGTCCCCATGAGCATCCCGCCGACAGCCGTCGAACCAATCGTGCGGTTACCAATTGCCCCGGGACCGGTCGCGCGAACCAGCGGTATCAGACCGGCAATAAAAGCAAATGACGTCATCAGAATCGGCCGGAAGCGCAGTCGCCCTCCCTCGATGCCAGAGTCCTTGATGCTCAATCCTTCGTGGCGGCGCTGGACGGCGAACTCGATAATCAGAATCGCATTCTTACCCAGCAATCCTACCAGCATGACGAGACCAATCTGGCAGTAAACATCGTTCGCCAGCCCCATCGACTTCAGGAACAGAAACGATCCGAACAGACCCACGGGTAAAGAGACGATGACTGCCAGTGGCAGAATAAAACTTTCGTATTGTCCCACCAGAACCATGTACACGAAGACGACTACGATTAATAAGATATAGATCGCCGTATTCCCCGCGCTGGCCTCGTCATAAGCAAGACCACGCCAACCGATATCGAAGCCGTGCGGCAGCGTCTCGGCGGCAACTTCCTGAATGGCCGCGATCGCCTCGCCGCTGCTGTAACCCTTTGCCGGAGCGCCTTGAATCGGTGCGGTTGGATACAAGTTATAACGACTGATTTCGTTCAGCCCCTGTTTTTTCTTGATCTGCATAAACGAGGAGTAGGGAACCATTTCGCCACGGTCGTTTTTTACAAACATGTTGGCCAAATCTTCGGGGTAACGTCGAAACTCCGGCGCAGCCTGCACGTACACCTTGTAGAATTGACCGAAGCGCACAAAACCTTGTTCCCAGGTACTGCCGACGACGATGGAGAGATTGTCCATGGCATCACGGATCGACACCCCTTTTTGCATGGCCACGTCATTGTCGATCACGATCTCATACTGCGGATAGTTGGCGGCAAAGAACGTGAACAATCCCTTGAGTTCCTTGCGTTTGGATAAAGCCGCCATGAAGGTGTCGGTCACTTTTCCAAGCGCCTCGTAGTTGCCACTATTGGTCTTATCGAGCAGGTTCACCGAGAAGCCCCCGGCGGCACCAAAGCCCGGTACGGCAGGTGGCTCAAAAAACTCCAATTTTATGTTGGCGATCTTTGTTCCTTTTTTCTCCAGTTCCTCGATGATCTCCTTCGAGGTCAGCTCGCGCTCCGCCCATGGCTTCAAGTTGATAATGCAAGTTCCTGCATTGGAGCCGCGACCTTCGGTCAGAACTTCGTAACCCGCAATTGAGGAGACCGAAGTAATTTCGTCCATTTCTTCGCAGACCGCCTGCAGTTCGTGGCACTTTGAGTTCGTGTACTCAAGCGTCGAACCTGGAGGCGTTTGAACGATGCCGTAGATCATGCCCTGATCTTCCAGGGGAATAAAGCCCGTGGGCAGCACCTGGTTCACGACCATAATACCATAACCGAAGGCTCCAATGACGACGATGGTCAGCACGCGTCGTGTGATGATCAACCCCAGGATGGCGGCGTAACCACCCGTCACTTTTTCAACCCCCCGGTCGAACAGATGCAAAAAGATACCCAGCGGGCTCCGCTTCTTCTGACTCCCGTCGCTCCCCGAAAACGCAGCTCGGAACGATAAAATAGCCAACACCGCCACGATACTGGCGATGATCTGCACCCTCGTCCCGTTCAATGCGACCTGCTCGGATATCACCTCGTGGATTAACTCATTGTGCAGCAGAAAGTAGACCCCGGCCCCCACAGCGAGCCCGAGCAGGACGCTCAGCAAGCCGCGCAAAACGGGAGCATAACGTCCGGCGACCTTCAAGATACTACGGTTAACCAAACCCATCAGGCCACGTTGTTCGTTGCCGGAGAGGGGTTTGAGAATCATAGCGCAGAGTACTGGCGTGAGCGATAAGGCAACCACACCAGAGATCACGATGGACATGGCCATCGTGAGGGCAAACTGACGGTAAAAGACACCCACCGGGCCAGTCATAAAGGTGACCGGAATGAACACCGCGGTCATCACAAGTGTAATGGCGATAATTGCGCCACTGATCTCATGCACGACCTCCCGGGTTGCCTGATAGGGGCCGAGGTGTTTGGTATGCATTTTTTCATGCACCGCTTCGACCACCACAATCGCATCGTCCACCACGACCCCGATCGCCAGCACCAGGGCAAACAGCGTGATCAGGTTGATCGACATCCCGAACATCAACATGAAAAAGAATGTGCCGATCAACGATACGGGAACCGCCAGAGTCGGGATCAAGGTGCTGCGGAAGTCTCCCAGGAACAGATAGACCACCAGCGAAACAAGGATGAAGGCCTCGAATAAGGTATGCAGCACCTTTTCGATGGATGCGTCCAGGAAGTGAGAAACGTCGTAGGTCACTGCATAGTCCATACCCGGCGGGAACGATTCCTGCTTGATCTCCGCCACCTTCGCCTTGACTTTTTTGATGACCTGGGCCGCGTTGGAGCCAGGGGTTTGCTTAAGCACGATGGCCGCCGAAGGTAAGCCGTCGATGTCCGAATAAAGGTCGTAGAAAGAAGAGCCCAGCGAGACGTTGGCAACATCTCCCAGACGCAAGATCTCGCCCTCGGGATTCGACTTCAAAATGATCTGCTCATATTCCTCTGGCGTTTTATAGCGTCCCACCCAGGTGAGTACGTACTCAAGGCTTTGAGACGTCTGGCCCGTCGCCTGGCCCAGTCGGCCTGGTGAACCAATCATGCTCTGTTCGTTAAGTGCCTCCATCACTGCTTCGGCATCGAGCTTGTAGGCCCGCATGCGATCAAGTTTCAGTTCGACGCGCATGGCATACGAGCGATTACCGAGAATCGTAGCTCGACCGACGCCTGGAATCCGCTTGATCTCATTCAGTACGTTAACCGTGGCGTAGTTGTAAAGAAAGTTTTGGTCAACGTTGGGGTCCTTACTGAAAATATTCACATACATCAACATGCTTGTCATGTTCTGCATGACGATGATGCCCTCTCGCTCCACGATGGGAGGGAGTTGGTTCTTGACCATATTGACCCGGTTGTTAACGTTCATGACTGCCACATTTGCGTCCGTGCCTGGTTCAAAGACGATCTGAATTGTTCCTTCCCCGGCACTGGTAGCATCGCCCATCATGTAACGCATATTCGGGACACCATTGATGGCTTGCTCCAGGATCACCATCGTCGAGTCGATTAAGATCTTGGCGCTGGCACCAGGATAAGAAACCGAGACCCGTACGCTGGGTGGCGCGACCGAGGGAAACTGCGAAATCGGCAGTGTGCCGATCGCCAGCCCACCCATGAACAGGATCAGCAGAGAGATGACAATGGCCAGGGCAGGCCTGTGAAGAAATTTCACAAACATGGCGGGGGTTCCTATTCTGCGTGGTATTTCAGGTTCTCAAGTGCCCTTTCGGGAGCCAGGTACTCGTATTCCACCTGCTCTCCATCGCGAACCTGTTGGATCCCCTCAAGTACGATCTTATCGTTCACGTCGAGTCCTGTTTTGATAAGAAATATGTCGTCCAGCTCTTTTAAGATGATAATTTCACGCTGATGCACGATGCCACGTTCTTCCGCGTGTTCGCTCTCATGATGTCCGACATGTGCATCTGAATGCTGTTCTGTATTTTTTTCAGTGAATTGCTCCTCATGCTTTCCGTCAGAGTGTTCAGCATGTTTTTTTCCCTGCTCTCCCTGTCCCTTCACTGCATGATTCTCAGTGTGCTCCATGGAATCCTTTAGATCATCCTTACCAACAACATAAGCATACTTCCTGGCAAGAATCTCATACGTTGCCCGCTGAGGGATAACGATAGCGTCCTTGAGAACGCGACTGAGCAAAATGTTTCCGGTCTGACCATGTCGCAACAGGCCATCCGGGTTGGGGAAATCGGCACGGAAAGAAATGTTCCCGGTCTCGTTATTAAAATCGGCTTCTATCGCCCCAATTTTGCCAATCTGCGGGAACTTTGAGCCATCCGCCAGTTGGAGTTCTACCTTAATATCATCTCTGTGAGGGTCGGCTTTATACTCCAGATAACGTGCTTCAGGTACGTTAAAGTAAACCCACATGACGCTGTTGTCAGACAAAGTGGTGAGAATGTCACCCTCTGAAATCAGGCTCCCCTGCTGATGATGCTGTTTATCTATAATGCCCTCAAAGGGTGCCTTAATCGTCGCAAAGTCCAGTTCAGCCTGTGTCAGTTGCATCTTGGCCTTCACTTTTGCCAGCTTTGCCTCGGCAAGTGCGACTTCTGGTTTCGCGACCACTTTCTGATTGTATAACCTCTCCGTATTGTTGTATTCAATCTGAGCCAGCTGGACTTCCGCCTTTTCTGCGTTCAGTTTTGCCTCGTACAGAGTCGGTAAAATCCTGAACATCGTGCTCCCCTGCTTTACCATCTGTCCTTCTTTGACGGGGATCTCTTCAAGATATCCGCCCTCCAGAGCCCGGACCTCAATATGTCGATAAGAGTGGATCTGGCAGACATACTGCTGTGTACTGATCACGTCCTTCTTCATCGGGCTGGTCACAATAATTTTGTGTCGAGGGTGCTCTGTATGCTGCTCTGTGTTGCTATGTCCCTCCAGCTTGGAGCAAGCCTGCAAAAAAAGTGAAATAAGCAGCAGACTGAGAATAGAAAGTGGTGAGTGTTTCATCATGTTTTACTCGCAGTTGTTTCCCATGTCCTGTACAGGAGCATTAACCAGGGACAATAAAAATAAAATGAACTCTGAACAGATACGCAATCGACATACCAGCGAAATGAGAATTCCGGTAAACAAGATGTGCAAACCTGTTTATGCCCTGAATCACAGGGTAAATCTTTCAGAAATTATTATTTTCCCTTTCGTTTCATGAACATTAAAATCAGATCTCTTCGTTCTCCACGCCGCTGTCAGTGCAATTTTCTGCACCTGAAAATGCAACATCTTGCACCTGAGAACGCAATAAAATGCAGGTAAAAAATTGAGATGAAGGAGATTGATTTGCTGGATTTGACTGTACAGGGTGTATTGCTGGAAACGCTACTGAGATGCTGACAGTCAAGGAATTGCAGGCGATGATCTTAAATTCAGCTGCAGGCTTCAGCACGTTCTCTGATAAAATAAGGCAACGAACGAGAGGGGATGCCACTTGCTGTATATTTCCCGGAACTTGCTGTGCTACCTGCCGGAGACTCGCTGGCTGTTACTAAGAACGGATCCAGGAATGGGCATCGTTCTGCCTCTCCTGTTGGCGGGTTTGATTCAGAAATCGTTCCAGAGTGACTCTTCCCCTGTTGGCGCAGGATTGTCGCGTGTCGTGTGGTTAGTTTTGTAATACAGGCGTGGATGTGCGTTTTAAGTGTTTGAAACAGGTCCGAAAACAGGTGCTCATCCGGAACTTCCGTTGTCGCAGAAAGTGGAAATCCCATTCAGACAAGCGATATTGAGCATGCGGTTTTGACTCCCGCTGATCTTTGATCAGATAGAAGAATCAGGGCGACGCGCGCGACGCATAACAGCGTAGTTTCTTCCGTGGCAGGACGGGGTCAAGTCGGATCTGTGTAGTGTCATTCCGGCAGTGATGAAGAATCGGAAGGAGGGGACAATAATCAGGTGACCGTGAATTCACCCGCGGATTGCTGTCGGCGATTCTGCAGGTGGGGATGTTCAGCCATGCCTGTTTGGTATAGAATATCGGACTAGTGGAATGTCATTTTTAAATTTGGGGCTGATCAATATCACGAGAGTGCGACAACGGAGCACATAAACAACACACCCAACCCTCAATGTCCCGCTTGACAAAGCACAAGGCCTCGCATCATTTTCTTTATTTTCGGTGACTGACTGTGCTGTTACGACTGTTTCTTCTGTTCACGATTATTCCGCTCGCCGAGCTGTGGCTACTGCTCTGGTTCAGTTCGCTGACCAGTCCGGTGATCACGTTCGGTCTGGTAGTAGTGACGGGTATTCTGGGCGCCTGGCTGGCCCGGAAGCAGGGCTCGCAGGCCTGGAAAAAAATCCAGCAGAGCATGGTGCAGGGACAGCCTCCCACGGGCGTCGTGCTGGATGGATTGATGATTCTGATCGCCGGCGCTTTTCTGATCACGCCCGGCATCATGACCGACATGGTTGGCTTTGCTTTACTGATTCCTTCCTTACGTGAAATGCTGAAAATCCGGATGGGGGAATGGCTCAAACAGCGGGCATTACTGCAGGTCCGCTCACAGAATACGTTCTATACCAGTGGGACCCAGTTTCAGGATTTTCAGCAATCGACGGGCTCCCCTCACACTCCCGCAGAGGAAGAGATCATCGATGTGGAGTTCACCCGTAAAGATTCTTCAGAAACAGAATAATCGGCTTTACAATTGCATCAGGGGTGACGGCTCTTATAATCGAACACAGCAGATAACAGTGTCTGCCTGTTAACTTCCTTTAGTTATTATCCCTGATACTGTGGTGTTCCGACTCTACCGATCAACTCCTGCTTGCCTGCCCGCTTATTTTATATTCAATTCAGGAATCTCCTATGGCCCTGCTCCCCATGCGATGTCTGTTCTCTGCTCTCTGTCTGCTGGCTGTGATCAATCTGTCAGCATCATGGGCGATTGCAGAAGAACCCCACTGGAATCAGTTCCGAGGTCCGTACGCCGACGGCACATCGCAGGCAACCGGATTGCCCACCACCTGGAGCGAGACAGAGAACATCGTCTGGAAAACCTCAGTGCATGGGCGGGCCTGGTCCTCTCCTGTTGTCTGGAAAGATCAGGTGTGGGTGACGACTTCAACCAAAGATGGCAAAGAGCTGGGTGTCGTCTGCGTCGATTTCAATACGGGCATAATTCTGCACGATCAAAAGATTTTTGATGTTGAGAAACCTCAGTATATCGATCCCAGTAATTCTCATGCCTCCAGTACTCCGATTATTGAGGAAGGTCGAATCTATGTGCACTACGGCGCGTATGGCACTGCCTGCCTGGATACGAACACCGCGAAAGTATTATGGGAACGACGCGATTATCCCTGCAATCACTGGCGGGGTGCCGGTTCGTCTCCCATCATTTATCAGAACCTGCTGATTCTGCAATATGATGGCTACGATTTTCAGTACATTGTCGCGCTGGACAAAGAGACGGGAAAAGAAGTCTGGAAGAAAGACCGGGACATTGATTATGGCACAAAAAATGGCGACTTCAAAAAAGCATTCGCTACCCCCCGGGTGATTGAATACGAAGGACGCGTGCAGCTGATCAGCCCCGCTGCCAAAGCGACGCTCTCCTACAATCCATTAACGGGAGATGAGTACTGGAAGTTTTATTACCCACAGCATTCCGCCGCCAATCGCCCCTTATTTGATGGTGAAAAGATTTATGTCGGTACCGGATTTGGTAAAGCCCATCTGTACGCGGTCAACCCGGGTGGTAATGGAAACGTCACGGACTCGCATGTGAAGTGGATCGAACAGAAAGGTATCCCTTCAAAGCCATCACAGTTACTGATTGACGGCCTGTTGTACATGATTGATGACAAGGGAATCGCGACCTGCCTGGATGCAGAGACGGGAGATGAGGTCTGGAAAGAACGTATGGACCGCAGTTCGTTTTCCGCGTCTCCCATTTATGCAGATGGTAAGATCTACGCCCCCGATCGCGAAGGTGTGACGCGGGTGTTTCTCCCCGGAAAAGAATACAAGGAACTGGCTTCGAATAAACTGGAGGAAGGCTGTGTCGCTTCACTGGCGGTGGCAGGCAAGTCACTGATTCTCAGAACCGAGCATTTCCTGTATCGGATTGAAGATCAGTCAGCCCGGAAATGATATTCAGCCGTCAGCCGCGGTCACTGCAAATTCGAGCCGCACTGCCGTCTCTTTTCCCACCGAGATTTTACCGGTAAAAAAGTAAGCACCGCCCAGCTTTTCGGTCAGCGAGACCAGAATCTCGATCGTTTCTCCCGGCTTGACCATGCGGCGGAATTTGGTGTTGTTCAAGCGAGTGGCAACGGGAACTTTACCTGCCTCGGGGGCATCGGTTTTCGCAATAAAAACGGCTGCAGCCTGCATGGCGGCTTCACAGAGGATCACGCCAGGCAGAACCGGATGATCGGGATAGTGTCCCTGAAAGATATCGATTTCAGGTGAGACAAACTTGCGGGCGTGGATGCTGTTTTCTTCGATCGATACGACTTCGTCGAGCCACAAAAATGGTTCGCGGTGAGGTATACAGGCTTTGATATCATCCAGATTCACGAGAACATTCCGTTTCGTATTTGTTTATATTCAGATTCGGCAAGAACTAAATGCGGGCGGCAGCGGGGGTCAGATATTTATCCACATCATTACTGACGATCACGCCGTAGTTGACGGCTCCCAGCCAGCCGGACATGATAATTCCCACCGAACCGGCATGATACAGACCTTCGATCTGTTCGGGCAGTTCCTTACTGACTTTGAGACCTTCAAACTTGGTGCCGAATGATGCGCCCTGCAGATGCTGTGTGTAGCGCTGAAACGTTCGCGGTGTCGAAGCTTCGAGGTGATCCACCCGGTCGCGAATGTTGGGAACATACTGCTCGAGGCAATCGAGAGTGGTTTCGATCAGATGATTTTTGTCGGCTTCATACTGTTCTTCGGGGAGGTCGGCCCAGTCACTGAAGTTCGCGTTCGTGGATGAGACGATCAGAGAACGATCGCTGCCCGGACGTGTTTCCGGATAATAAAACGAGAATGTACGACTGCTGACTTCTTTGCTGAGCATGGCTTTGATGTCGAAGCCGTTATGCTCGGAATGGAACAGCAGATCACCGCAGAAGTTGAGTTCATCACCGGGCTTGAGAGCGATATAAACCTGCGTACTGCTGTTATTCAGACGCACGGCTTTGGTCTCTTCGATGAATTCCGGATCGAAGTGCTCTTCGCCGACCAGATTAAGAATTGTACCTTTGATGTTCGAATTCGACATGATGGCTTTACAGCCAATCCGCTTTCCGTTGACCACAACTCCCGTCACACGACGATCGGGACTGACTTCGACTTTCTCGACCTGGGTGCGGATGCGCACATCGACGCCATTCTTTTCCATTTCGGCTTTAATCAGCTTCACCAGGCGGTCTGTGCCACCACGGAACGTGTAGACGCCTTTCTGCATGAAGTTGGAGAAGACAATTCCGTAGGTAATCGCGGGGTCTTCCAGTGTGGAACCGTTGGCATAGGAAATCGGTTCCATCAACAGTCGAACGACGTCATCGCGGCCGGGAAAGAATTCTTCGAAGAGTTCGCGGGTGGTTTTCCCCTGGTCATCGAAGAAGTTCATCTTACGGGCGGTATCAAAAAAGCTTTTGACGGTCTCAGGTTCAATACTGAATTTTTCAATCAGCAGACGCGTGAAGTCCTCGCGGGTGAATGTGGTTTCGAGTGAGAACTGTGGATTTTCAAAACGGACGCCACGGAGAGGCACGATGGAATCGGCGATTTCCTGGGTCCAGTATTTTCGACAGCTCTTGAGCATTCCATACGGGAAGCCATGCAGGGAAATATCAAAGATATGACCATTCTGACGCTTGAACCAGGTAGCCATGCCTCCCAGCTGGTAATGATGTTCAAGGAGCAGTACCGAATATCCCTGGCGGGCGAGGATGTTGGCAGAAGTCATGCCTGCCAGACCACTGCCGATCACAATCACATCATATTCGTCTTGAGTATCTTTCAGAAAATCTTTGGCCATAATGATTCAGCGTTGTATTGAGTGTAGCAGAAGAAAAAGAGGGGACAGCAACGGTTCACTGTTCCTGCATGAATGGCAAGTTTTGCATCTCCTGTTTATCGTAAAACAAGGCCTTTGTCTACTAAACGGCAGTAAATCAGGATGCTGTGACAAAAGTGTGACAATTCACCACGGAGGAACGGAAATAATCGCGTCGTTTTGCCTTACATCGAAGCAAGAGTACAGCACCTCGCAGACTGGAATGTTTACTTCGCGTTCAGTAAATGCAGGTTGGCAATACTGATTCCCGACAGCATCGAACCGATGATGCCCAGAAATCCCTGGTCTGTACCACAGAGGAATAAATTGTCGAAGGGAGTTGTACCATCCAGAATTTTCCGGGGTGCCCCATAAACACAGCCATTGATATGCCCGGTGAATTTTTTGATGGTACGGGGCGTAAACGTATCGACGTCGATCACATGCGGACGGAAGTCAGGAATAAATCGCAGCGAGGATTCCAGGATCTGATCGTACCAGTACTTTTTGGCTTCGATGTATTCGTCTTCCGGAAGGTTCATCCAGTACCCCGGATTTGCCAGTGCGGTAATACGGATGGAACCCTCTTCCAGCGGCTGGTCATATTGAAAATTATTCGGCGAGCAGATAATCCCACTGCGAACATCAACCGGGTTTTTCGACTGCTCGTAGTAAAAGTCTTCGGAATCGTTATAGAACACGATGGTTTCGTCGTGACCGAATTCCGCTGGTTGCTGATCGAGTACGGAAATGGTTTCGACGAAAGAAATTTCCCCGGGCGTAAAACGATCGTCCACAGGAACATCTGCGCCACACAGTTGCAGCGTCTCCGCGGATCCTGCAGAAGAGAGCACATTTTTCGCTTCAAGCACCTGGCCATCATCCAGGACGACACCTGAAACGTGCTTGCCGTCTGTGACCAGTTGCTGAACTCCCGCTCGTAATTTCAGTTCGCCCCCCAGCGATTTAAACTTTTTCACCAGGTTCTTCAGAATCAACCGCACACCTTTGTAAGGACGGGCAAAACCTTCCTGGTAGATGCTGCGAAACATGATCACGAACTGGTTGAAATCCATATCATGCTCTGACGGGCTGCCATAAAACATCAGCGGACAGAGCAGCATGTTGATCAACAGTGGGTCGGATATATGCTCTGCCATACGCGCCCGGGCGGAAATCCAGGTCTGTCCCAGGTCGCCGATGTTATGGGAGTCTATTTCCGCGACCAGACGGCGAAAGCCATCAATCTGGCTGGGAAACTGCGCTGCAATCTCAGCTTCGAAATATGCAAACTCGTTATTAAATCGCAGTGTATGTCCGGGGAACACCACCGAAGAACCGAACTGGGGGCTGAGGTCAAAGTCTTCCCAGCTGAAGCGGAGTTGCCTGAGAATCTTATTGAGTGGCCCCCGTTTTCCGCCGGGGGGAGAATAATTGGTAATCGCATGCAGGCCGACATCATGATTCCGCCCGCGCAGTCGATAGAAGGAATTCAGGCCACCAATGGTGGTGTGCCTTTCCAGAATACAGACCCGCTTCCCATAATAAGCCAGCCGGATCCCAGCGGCCAGCCCAGACAGGCCGGCACCGATAATGATTGAATCGTAGGTCATGGCGGAGGGATTTTACGGGATTCAGACGGTGCTTTCCGCATCCTTCAAGAGTGGTGTCAGGTAGGTGACAGTGCTGTCCATGGTTACCAGTTCACCATAGTCTTCTTCGGGAATCTGTACACGATAGAGTTTGCGTAACTCCATGACAATATCCAGAAAATCCATGCTGTCCAGTTCCATCTGCTCCCGGAAAGGAACACTGTCGTCCAGATCCGAAAGATCTTCATCGGGAGCAATACGAGACAAGATATCCAAGATTACCGATCTGATTTGTTCCGGCGCCATGCAGAAACTCCAAACTTTCAAAAAAATCCAATAACGTCGATTTCGTGCAGCGAAGCTCACAAAGATCACGGGGAAACCCGGTCGTGGGAAGCCCCTTATAACAAACAAAGAATCTCCCCGCTAGAAGCCGGGTTCCAAAAACCCGCCCCTCATCAGGAATACTATAACCCGATCTAATATTGGATTTAAACCGACTCAGGCCTGAAGAAAGCAGAGTTTTTCAGAAAATCCAGAGAGAATCATGTTTTACGATGGGTTAACACAGTTCTTCAAGGAGAAGACTCTTGCCCGGTTATAGCGCCGCAGGTTGCCGTTGAACAGTCTGATCAGGCAGAATATTTTTTTACGATCAGAACCGAATTGATTCCCAGCATTCCAAATGAATTATTCAGAATACATTCCACTCGTTCCATCTGACGTGGCTCGTTAGGAACCAGTTGAGGCAATTTGCACTCCGGATCGATTTCATCAAGATTCAACGTCGCGTGAGCAATCCCGTCTTCGAAGGCGGGCAGGTTCCCCAGCATCTCCAGTGCGCCGGCAGCGCCCATCGCGTGTCCGATAAAACTCTTGGTATTGTTGATCGCCAGATTGGGACAATCACCAAACACACTGGCGAGCGCCTTGGCTTCCTCGATATCCCCCTGGTGAGTTGCCGTGGCATGACTACTGACGATATCAATATCTTCCGGCTTTAAACCAGCCCGTTTGAGCGCCAGATGAATGCACTCTGCCTGCCGCGTTGCATTCGGGAGCACGAAATCACTGGCATCGGAATTCATTGCATAGCCGATAATTTCAGCATAAATAGTGGCACCGCGAGCCAATGCATCAGGCAGACGCTCCAGCGTACAGACGGCGCCCCCCTCGGCGACCACGATCCCGTTCCGCTTCACATCGAAGGGTCGGCAGGCTTTAGTCGGATCTTCATGCACGGCCAAAGCTCCCTGGCTCTGGAAGCTGGCAAAAATACCAAATGTATGAATACTCTCTGAAACACCGCCACACAAGGCCATATCGACTTCATTCAGACGCAGCATCTGTACACCTTGAATGAACCCCGCATTTCCTGCAGCACAGGCAGCGCCCAGCGTCAGATGCGGTCCGGTAATTCCCAGGTTGAGCGTGACCTCTCCGGCTGGATTATTCGCGACGGTCCGCGGATTGTGATGATGTGACCAGACTTTGGTGTCATAATCGAACTGGGAAATTTCGTAGACTTCGTTTTCTGTCTCGACATTCCCATGCTCGGTGATCCCCAGATAAACGCCGACACGATCGCGGGCCACGTTCTCCCAGTCCAGACCGGACTGGTTGACGGCTTCATTCGCACAGTAAACGGCGATGGAACCGGCACGCGTTCCGCGGCGGACTTCTTTTCGTTTCTGGTAGCGTAATTCATCAAAATTACAGACGCCGGCGAGTACATCTCCCATATAACGGATGTTGTAGTCCACAACTCCCGAACGACCTGCCAGTAGACTTTGCCGAAATTCATCCAGATTGTTGCCATTCGGAGCGGTTAAACCGATCCCTGTAATGACGATTCTGCTTTGATCATCCATTGATGCCTGCATGGATTTATACCACTCTGATCGATTTATTAAAGCAATGAAGGTTCATAAGCCACTCGACCGCAAAGGCCGGGCAGAGGATATGATAAATATTAACCCAAGGAGATTACCCGTTCTACTGTAAACTCGCAAGTGGCGCAGCAATTCAGATTTGCGATTCGCAATAGAATCAGCGTCAGTTCTGCTATAATTTCTGTATAGTGGAATGGAGGAGAGGACGCTTCACAAAACGGAGATACTTTCAAAATAATCGTTCTAAAATCAGATGCGATAAAGTCACTCCGCAGGCAAACTTACAGATTTTAATACGAACTCATCAGAAACCAGTTCCAAAAAGTGAGGTTTCTCTCCGTCCAGTTGTGATTCGGGCGTACGATCACCAGTATGGAACTGTCTCAGGAAACACAATTCGATACAGACACCACCATGAATCAGCCCCCTCATGAACAATTTGTTTCGCTGCTGGCTCGACATCACAGTCTGATCCGAGGCTTTATCGGCACACTGCTGCCTCACCAGACCGACGCCGACGATGTATTCCAGCAAACCTGCCTGGTGCTCTGGAGGAAATGGGATACGTTTGACGATACACAGAGTTTTACTTCCTGGGCCTGCGGGATTGCCTTTTATGAAGTGAAAAACTTTCAACGGGTCCAGAGCCGGGATCGACATTATTTTTCGGATGAAATCCTGTCACTCATTGCAGCACAACAGTCAACTTCATTACCGGAAGCCGAACACAGACAACGGGCATTGCAGAACTGTATTCAGAAGCTGGATGTCGAGAGCCGGAAACTCATCCAGGACTGCTATCAAGGGAGCCACAGCATCAAAGAAGTGGCTGAACAGACAGGACGTTCCTGCGAGGCACTCTATAAGAAACTTTCTCGCCTGCGTCTGAAGCTTATGGACTGCATGCAACAGACACTCCACTCTGCGGAGATGGGATCATGAACCAGAATACAACGCCTGACAACCAGACGATACGACTGATCGACGCTTTTCTGCAGGGCACTATCAGCGACGAGCAACAGCAGCAGTTGGAACAACTGCTTGCAGCGGATCCCGAACAGCGTCAACTTTATATCGACTACATGCACGTGCATAACGGACTCGCTTCCTGGGCGAACGAAACAACAGCATCGGAAGACTGGATTCCTCAGCCCCCAACGGACAATCCTCCCTCCCCATTGAACACAACCCGCTTTCTATTGATACTGGGTTCTTCACTGATCGCGGCGACACTCCTGCTCTCGCTGGCTTATTATGCCGGCTGGAACACCAGACCCGACAACCTGCCATCCATCGCGGACACTGCCCCGGAAAATCAATCCAATGAAATCAGTACGCCTCAAACAGATCATATCGCTCTGTTAACCCAAGCCGTCGGCGTCGAGTGGGACACCAGCCGTAATCTGCAAGCTGGTGCGGGGCTTTCTGCCGGCTGGCTGAAACTGAAACAGGGCACCATCCAGGTAGAACTGATCAGCGGTGCTTCAATTCTGATCGAAGGCCCGGCGGCGGTAAAACTGATCTCCCCGCTGAAAGCATTCTGCCAATACGGAAAAGTACGCGCGTCTGTCCCCGAACAGGCCCACGGGTTCACGATGGAAACATCCCGGTTAAACGTCGTTGACCTGGGAACCGAGTTTACTCTCTCACTGGATCAGTCCGGCAGCGGACAGGTGCAGGTCATCGACGGTAAAGTAGAACTGCATTCTCCGGACAGCCAGTCAACACAAGCGAACATTCAGAGTTTGACCACCGGGGAAGGAGTACAGTTCAATCAGCGGGGTACAATTGATCGACTTCAGAAAGCAATGTTACCTTTCATCGATTCAGAAGAGCTGTCACAACTGGTCGAACAGCAGCAGGCACAGCAGTTCAAACGCTGGCAGGAACAGAATACCATGCTGAAGGCCGACCCTTCCATCATCGCATATTATGATTTTGAAGAATCATCTAACTGGCTCCGCACCCTCAATAACAAGAGCCAGCAGAAGCCCTCATCGTCTACAAACGGAGCCATCGTCGGCTGTCAGTGGACTTCGGGACGCTGGCCACAAAAACGCAGCCTGGAATTCAAGCGAACCAGCGACCGGGTACGCACTCATATTCCCGGAGAATACCAGTCGCTGACCTTTATGGCCTGGGTCCGTATCGAAGGCTTTGATCGCTGGCTCAGTTCGTTAATGCTGACTGACGGATACAATCCCGGCAACCCGCACTGGCAACTCAGCGACAAAGGCGAAATGATCCTGGGTGTCAAAACGGGGCCCGGCAAGAACTATTTTTCTCCCGTGGTGCTGCAGCCGACCGACCTGGGACGCTGGATCTTTCTGGTGACCGTATATGATCATCAGAAACGGGAAGTCGTACACTACCTGGACGGCGTCGCGGTCAGCCACCATAAAATCGAAAACCCGGTCCCCCTGGTCATCGGCCCTGCTGAGATCGGTAACTGGCGACCGCAGGAACATACGGGGGCCCACTCCATCCGCAGTCTAAACGGGCGTCTGGACGAATTTGCTCTGTTCGGTCGCGCGTTACCTGCTGAAGAAATATTGCAGTTATACCAGTCGGGAAAACCGAATTCCTGATTGATTTCATTTACCAATTGTTGTGACATGGTGATATCCGATGGTCACTCCCTGAATTCTCACCAGCTGGAACTTCCTAACAACGAGGCATTGATGCGAAATCTTCTAATCGCGCTCACAATGATACCGGGAATAGTTTTCACAGACTCTCTCCCGGCAGCAGAAAAGAAAACCGATCTGCCAGCCGACCATGCCCGCCGGATGCAGCAGGGACTGGAGCTCTTCAAAAAAGAAGTCCGTCCCCTGCTCGTTGCCAAATGCCTGAAATGTCATGGAGGCAAATCGATAAAGGGAGATTTCGATCTCTCAAATCGCAAAAAACTGCTGGAAAGTGGCATGATCGACAAGACGGCGAAAGACAGCTACCTGATGGCGCTGGTCGAACACCGTGAAGAACCCTATATGCCTCTCAAAGAACCGAAACTCTCTGAGAAAGAAATTGCCACTCTGTCAAAATGGATTGATCTCGGGGCTCCCTTCGATAAAGCGCTGGCGACATCGGGAGCCGCTGATGATGGAGCAATGCAAGTCAGCAGTGATGACCGGAAATTCTGGTCGTTCCAGCCGCTGCATCAGCCTGCTATTCCCCAGGTGAAACAGAATGAGTGGGCTCATAATAATATCGACCAGTTCATTCTTGCACAGCAACAGGAAAAAGGACTGAGCCCCAATGACGAGGTCAGTAAACGCGTCTATATCCGTCGCGCTTATTTTGATCTGATCGGCCTGCCCCCCACACCGGCAGAAATCGAAGAGTTCCTGGCAGACCAGTCTCCCGATGCTTATGAAAAGTTGATCGACCGGTTACTGGACAGCCCGCATTACGGCGAACGCTGGGCCCGCCACTGGCTGGACATCGCCCGCTTTGCAGAGAGTCACGGCTTCGAACACGATTACGATCGTAATTATGCTTACCATTACCGCGACTTTGTGATCAAAGCCCTAAACCAGGATATGCCCTACGATCAGTTTGTGAAATGGCAGTTGGCCGGTGATGAAATTGACCCGGATAACCCGCTGGCGCTAATGGCAACCGGCTTTCTGGGTGCTGGCGTCTTCCCGACTCAGATTACGGCCAATGAAGTTGAACGCACCCGCTATGACGCGCTCGACGATATGCTCAATACAACCAGCCTGGCCATGCTGGGGCTGAGCGTCGGCTGTGCGCGCTGCCATGATCACAAATTTGATCCTATTCCCGCTAACGACTATTACCGGATGCTTTCCACATTTACGACCACGGTGCGTACGGAAATCGAACTCGACCTGGATCCCGAACAATACCAAAAAGATAAAGCAGTATTCGATCAGGCACACGCGCCGCTGGTCAAAGCATTGCAGGAGTATGAAACGTCATCGGTGGAACCGGCATTCATAAAATGGCTGCAGTCAGGCAAAGCGGCGACAGTTCAGCTTGATGAATGGATTGTACCCGAAGTGATTGGCCATACTTCAAAAGGCAAAGCCCGCTTTGAAAAACTGGACGATGGCTCGGTCCTCGTCAGTGGTCCGAATATCAACCAGGACAGTTATACTTTCACGTTACGTACCAGTGTAAATCCCATCCGGTCCATTCGACTGGAAGCACTCTCACATCGCTCTCTGCCCAAACAGGGTCCGGGTCGTGCGGTCAACGGGAACTTTTCCCTGACTGCCTTCAAAGTCAACGCGAAATCCGTTGAGGATAAAAAAGCGACTGCTGTAGAACTCAAACTCACGAATGCCCGTGCAACGCATGAGCAGAATCAGACCACGCTTTCTGCTGCCAGCGCCATCGACGGCCAATACGGATCGGGCTGGGCCGTCGACCTGGGTGGCATCGGCAAAGATCAGGCAGTCATTTTCGATCTGGAAAAACCACTGGACCAGGCTGGCGAAACCGAACTGACCATCAGCATGTCGTTCACAAACAATGTGAATCACAGTATCGGTCGTCCCCGTTTTTCCGTCAGCAACACCACGGTCTCCGAAATAAAAACCGGCAATGGCAGTCCCGAAGCACTTTCGCAGGCACTGCAATTTGTCCAGGAAGGAAAACCGGAAAAACTGTCCGCAGCTCAGAAAGAAATCTTGAAGCGTCAGTTTGAACAACAGGATCCCCAGTGGATCACTCTGAAAGAGAAAGTCGAAACGCATCTGAAAACCGAGCCGCAACCGGCTTTGACGAAAGTCATGATCTGCAGTGAAGGTCCGGATATTAAACCTGTCCGGCATCATACCCAGGGAAAAGACTTCTTCGAAGAAACCTATCATCTCACACGGGGAGACACGGATCAGAAAGGCAAAGTCGCCAGCCAGGGATTCCTGCAGGTCCTCATGCGTACCCCTCAGCAGGAAGAGTCCTGGATTGAAGCACCTCCCGAATCCGCTACCACATCCTACCGCCGCACTTCGCTGGCGAACTGGATGACCGATACCCAACAGGGCGCAGGGGCGCTGTTGGCACGCGTGATGGCTAATCGACTCTGGCAACATCATATCGGAACGGGAATTGTCGCCACTCCCAACGACTTCGGATTACAGGGAGACCGCCCCACGCATCCCGAGTTGCTGGAATACCTGGCAAATCAACTTATCAAATACGACTGGCAGTTAAAGCCACTCCATAAAGAAATCATGCTGAGCGCCACCTATCGGCAGTCAACGGATTTTGATCCAGCCAAAGCGAAAGTCGATCCGGAGAACAAACGTTACTGGCGACACTCACCGCAACGACTGGAAGGGGAAGTGATCCGCGATGCGATTCTGTATGTGGGCAATCAACTGGACCCGACCATGTATGGCCCCGGATCACTGCAGCAGGACAACCAGCGACGCAGCATCTATTTCAAAATCAAACGCAGCCAGTTGATCCCGATGATGCAGCTCTTTGATGCCCCCGAGGCACTCGTCAGTATCGGCCAACGTTCCAGCACGACCATTGCCCCGCAGGCATTGCTGTTTATGAACGCCGATTTCATCCGGAAGAGCGCCGGTTCATTCGCAGAACGGATTCTTAAACAACATCCGGATTCACTCGAAAAAAACATTCAGAACGCCTACCAGATCGCTTTAGGGAGAAATCCGACAGACAGCGAAACCGCGATCTCGCTCGAGTTTATTCGTCAGCATGAGACGTCCTACCAGAAAGAGAAAAAAGAAAATGCCAGACTGCTGGCGTTAACGGATTTCACTCATGCGTTACTCAGCACCAACGAATTCATCTACCCGAACTGAAGCAACCGTTACACACACGACACCTGCGAAACCGTTATCCAGACGAAGTTCATATTGAGAGGCTTTGAGATGAGACCTTCATCCAGCGAATTACCGACAATTTCACTGAACCAGTTAATGGCCCGCCGACAGTTGCTCAAACGCGCGGGCAGCGGTCTGGGGACACTCGGACTGCTCAGCCTTCTGCAACAGGAGGGAGTGCTGGAACAGTCAGCAGCCGCTCCTTCGATGCAGGCCACCAATCCACTGGCGCCGAAGTCGACTCACTTCCCGCCCAAAGCCAAGGCAGTCATCTGGCTGTTTATCAACGGCGGTCCCAGCCAGGTCGATACCTGGGATTATAAACCCGAACTGGAAAAACGGGATGGAGTCGCGCTGGAAGGTTTCGACAACAAAACCGGCTTCTTTCAGAATTCGGTCGGGCCTCTCATGAAAAGCCCGTTCAAGTTCAAACAGTATGGTGAATCGGGAAAGTGGGTCTCCGAGATTTTCCCGAACATGGCACAACACGTCGACAAAATGGCCTTCATTCACTCAGGTCATACGGAATCGAATAACCACAGCCCTGCCCTGTTTATGATGAATAGCGGACTGCCCAAAATGGGTTACCCCTGTGTCGGTTCCTGGGTCACTTATGGACTCGGTTCTGAAAGTAACAGCCTGCCCGCATTTGTTGTGATGTCCGACCCGCTGGGACGTGGGTTACCCAAAGGACAGAGCCTGAACTGGGGAGCCGGTTTTCTGCCCAGTGTTTACCAGGGAACCTATTTGCGACCGACGGGTGAACCAATTGATAATCTGCAGCCTCCCGCTGTCCTCACCGAAAAAGGACGACAGCGTTCTCAACTGGATTTGCTGAAATCGCTCAATCGTCAGCATCTGCAGCAAAATGACGGTGATCAGGAACTGGCAGCACGCATTGAAAGCTTCGAACTGGCCTACCGGATGCAGAGCGCCGCACCCGAAGCCCTTGATATTGCCCAGGAACCGAAACATCTCCAGGAACAGTATGGGATTGGCAATAAGAAGTGTGAACACTTTGCCAAACAGTGTCTGATTGCACGGCGGATGGTTGAACGGGGCACTCGCTTTGTGCAGATCTATTCCGGCGGCATGGAAAACCAGCGGAGCTGGGATGGCCACTCAGATATCAAAGGCAACCACAGCGGATTCGCTGAAGAAACCGACCAGCCCATCGCAGCATTACTGGCTGACCTGGAAGCGCGGGGCCTGCTCAATGAAACCCTGGTGATCTGGGGTGGTGAATTTGGACGACTGCCCATCGCCCAGAAAGGCGCCACGCCGGGCCGCGATCACAATCCACACGCTTTCACCACCTGGCTGGCAGGGGGCGGAGTCAAAGCGGGAACCAGCTATGGTGCCACCGATGAGATCGGCTTCAAAGCGGCGGAGAATAAAGTCCACGTGAATGACCTGCACGCCACCATTTTGAGACTGCTGGGCATGGATCATGAAAAACTGACTTATCTCTACAGCGGACGACGATTCCGTTTGACGGATGTAGGCGGCCACGTAATCAATGATATTATTGCGTAAGGCAGTTCATTCGTAACAGATACTAAGAGCTCGATTCGGTGGCCTTAAATTTTTTTCGATACTCGGAAGGAGAAATGCCCATCAGGTTCACAAATTGTTTAGTGAAATAACTCTGATCATAAAAGCCCGACTCCAGCGCAATTTCTGAAACCCGTTTTTCGGTTCGTGTCAATGACTGACAGGCGGCGTTGATTCTCACACGTAAAATATATTTCTGGGGGGTGATCTGATACAGTTTTTTGAACTTCCGATCAAACTGACTGACTGACAAATACATCAAGTTCGCCAGATCGGAAATCTGAATCCGTTCCTGGTAATGCTCCAGAACATACGCAATGACTTTATCCAGTTCCTGATACGACTGGAACTCGGTGCCGGCGACTTTAATATCCCGCAGGACACCCGCGACACCGATGACCTTACCACCATCGCCGAAGAGGGGAATTTTGCTGCATAGATACCATTTGAGATTTCCGTGACGGTCGGGAATCAACCAGACCTGATTGGGCAGCGGACTGGCCGACTCCATCACCCGTTGATCTTCAGCCACATATTGTTCTGCAAGATCCTTGGGATGAATGTCAAAGTCGGTTTTACCAATAATGTCTTCTTCGCGGGGAATCGCGCGGATGTCCATCCAGGTGTGACTGATATTTATAAAACGCCCCTGGGCATCCTTCGCGAAAAAGTAGGCATCGGGGATGTAATTAAACAACTCTTCCAGATGGAGCTTGTTATCCAGCCGTTTCAAAAAATCATCACGGAATTTCTGAGAATTGAACATGCGTAAATAATACAAATTTATGCGCGTTTTCTACAAGACGACATTGATCTGAGAGTCTACGATATGCGAAAATAAACGAATCAGCGTTTTTTTAAATGATTTTCGTGGTTCGTCTATTTTCAGTTTCGAAACTGAACCGCAATTCAGAGCTGATAATCCAGGAATCAAATCGACTCTGTGTTGAAATCCATATGATTGGGGTGCATTATGCTGAAGTTTACCGGTCGAGGCACGGCACATACCTGTAGCGGCGTCACACGCAGAGACTTTCTACAGGTGGGAACTCTGGGAGCCATGGGGCTCTCGCTGCCCCAATATCTCGAAGCCAAAGAACAGGGGCTCGTTGATAAAAAAAACGACAATCGTTCCGCGATCATGATTTTCAACCTGGGAGCCCCCAGTCAGTTAGATACTTTTGACATGAAACCGGAGGCCCCGGCAGAAATACGCGGGCCCTTCAAACCGATCAAGACCGCTTCCCCCGATATCGACATCTCCGAGATTCTGCCTCTGCACGCAAAAGTTGCTGACAAGTTCTCGCTCGTGCGTTCCTGCTACCATAATGCAGCTGCCGTGCATGATGCTGGCTGGCAGATGATGCAGACCGGCCGCCTGTTTACCGGCGGTATTAACACTCCCCACATCGGTTCAGTCGTAGATTATCTCCGCGGTCGTAAAACCGATCTGCCGGCGAATGTCGTACTCCCCGAAACCATGGGACGTGGCGGCGGAAATCTTCCTAACGGACAGGCTGGCGGATTCCTGGGAAAAGCACACGACCCATTCGCTTTGATGGCGGATCCTTCTCAACCCAATTTTAAAGTTCCCGACATGCTGCCTCCCAAAGAGATCGGCACTGCCCGCCTGGAACGACGTAAAAAAATCCGCGAAGTCGTGGACGATACAATCAATTATTTTGAATCAACGGAAGACGCGAAACTCCTTAATGGAAACTTCCATTCCGCCTACCGGCTGATGACCAGTAAGGAAGCCCGCGAAGCCTTCGAACTCTCGAAAGAACCCAAAAAAGTCCGCGAACGATACGGTATGAACCGCTTCGGGCAATGCTGCCTGCTGGCACGGCGACTGGTCGAATCCGGCGTGCGGTTTGTTACCATCAATACGTTCCTGACTGTCTTTAATGAAGTTACCTGGGATATCCACGGTTCCAAGCCGTTCACCTCGATTGAAGGTATGAAAAATATTGTGGCCCCCATGTATGACCAGGCTTACAGCGCCCTGATCGAAGATTTGTACGATCGAGGCATGCTGGATGAAACCCTGGTCTGTAATGTGGCTGAATTCGGAAGAACACCCAAAGTCAATCCCGCAGGAGGCCGGGATCACTGGCCTCAATGTTTCACCTGTTACTTTGCCGGCGGTGGAGTTCAGGGGGGACGCGTGGTGGGCAGCAGCGATCCCATTGGCGGTGTTCCCGCTGATCAGCCTGTCTCCCCCGGTGATCTGGCAGCCACCGTTTATCACAGCCTGGGCTTTGATCTGCATACGGTTCTGCCCGGTCCTTCAGGCCGTCCCTTCCCCATTGTGGATGTGGGCAAGCATGAAATCCGTGAGCTGTTTTAAACGACCTTGAATCAGCCGATCACTCCTGCTGATCAAAATATATAATGCGATGAAACGAATCGTGAGCCAGAGCAGGCGCTGTCGTCTGCCTGGACCACTTGTTTTACATCCCTCGATTCCTCACGCGACTTCCATTAAATTTCAGTAAGAGAAGTGCTCGATGTCTTACCCGAAACAAATAAACCGATTTAGTCTCCTGATCTGCCTGCTGGTTTTCTTGAGTTCCAGTCTGGTTCAGAAATCCATTTCGGCAGCAGAATCCAGCAATCGAATGGTACTGCTGCCAGAACAGATTCAGCTCAACAGCAGGGAAGCGCGGCATGGTCTGTTAATCCAGCAAATGACCAATGGTGAAATCTCCGGTCCGGTCAGAGACAAAGTGACACTGGCTTCGAGTAATCCGGATGTCGTAATCATCAGCGACTCCATACTGGTCCCGGTCGGGAATGGAACCGCAGTGATTACAGCACGCTCAGGTAAGCAGGAAGCGAAGAGTACCGTCACTGTCTCGGGGATCGAAATTCCCCATGCGTGGAGTTTTCGGAACGATGTGCAACCGATCCTGACCAAGGCCGGTTGCAATTCAGGCCCCTGTCACGGTGCGCTTGCCGGAAAAGGGGGATTTCGCCTCTCGCTCAAAGCCTATGATGTCCTCGGCGATTATTACACCATCGCTAAACAGTCGCGGGGCAGGCGGATTGAACTTTCCGATCCGGCACGCAGCCTGGTTTTGATCAAGCCCACCGGAGCCGTTCCCCATAAAGGGGGCGTGCGTTTCGAAACGGATTCGCCTGAATACCGTATTCTGTCAGAATGGATCGCTCAGGGAGCAACGGCACCAGAAAAAGTCGATCCTGTAATTGAACGCCTGGAAGTCTTACCCAGTCGCTCGATTCTTACGAAAGGACAGACACAGCATATTCTCGTTCAGGCACACTACTCGGATCAGTCTGTCCGTGATGTGACGCGCTGGACCAGCTTTTCCTCAGTGAATGAAAGTGTCGCTTCGGTTGATGCAGCAGGCACCATCCAGGTCACTGGATACGGCGAAGGAGCCATCGTCTGTAATTATTCCAGTAAAATCGCGATTTCAAAAATCACCTCGCCCTATCCGCAGGAAATTGCTCCTGAAACCTATGCAAAATCACCCCGAAATAATTTTATTGATGAACTGGTCATCAAACAGTTGAAACGCCTGAACCTGCCCCCTTCCCCCCAGTCGAATGACGCCGACTTCATCCGCCGCGCGTATGTCGATACGATCGGTACACTGCCCACCCCGGAAGAAGTTCAGGCTTTTGTTACGGATCAGAGTCAGGATAAACGAAACCAGCTGATCAATCGTCTGCTGGACCGTCCGGATTTTATCGACTACTGGACTTACAAATGGTCTGACCTGCTGCTGGTGAATGGAGCCCTGATCAGACCCGAGCCCGTCAAAGCCTATCATGGCTGGATTCGCGAGCACGTGAAACAGAATACTCCCTGGGATAAAATGGTGCGTGAACTGATCACCTCCCAGGGCAGCAGTATTGAAAACGGGGCGACCAACTTTTATGCCATCCACCAGGATCCGGAATCGATGACAGAAAATGTCAGCCAGGCATTTCTGGGTCTGTCGATTGGCTGCGCCAAATGTCACAATCATCCTCTCGAAAAATGGACCAACAACCAGTACTACGCGATGGCCAATTTCTTCTCCCGCGTTCGTGCGAAAGGCTGGGGGGGCGCGCAAAGTGCCGGCGATGGCATACGCACCCTGTTTGTTGCCACTGAAGGGGATCTGGTCCAACCCCTCACGGGAAAACCACAACCGCCAACGCCGCTGGACGGCACGCCGATCGACATCGATTCACCCGAAGACCGCCGCGTTTACCTGGCTGAGTGGCTGACTTCGAAAGACAACGACTTTTTCAGCCGCGCGATTACAAATCGTGTCTGGGCAAATTATTTCGGTGTAGGACTGGTGGAAGCAGTCGATGATATGCGGGAATCCAACCCGGCCAGCAATGAAGAACTTTTAGCAGCTGCTTCCGACTATCTGGTGGATCATGACTTTGATCTGAAAGCATTAATGAAAATCATTCTTCAGTCCGCCGCTTATCAGCGCAGCAGTCAACCACTCCCCGAGAATAAGGATGAGAAACGCTTTTATTCCCGTTACTATCCCCGTCGCATGATGGCGGAAGTCCTGCTGGATGCGATTTCGCAGGTGACCGATGTCCCCTCAGAATTCACAATGTACTATGAGCCGAACCCTCAGAAAACCGACTTCTATCCCAAGGGAACCCGGGCGATTCAGCTGTACGACTCCTCGGTTATTTCGTACTTCCTGAAAACGTTTGGTCGTAACGAAAGAATGATTACCTGTGAATGCGAGCGGACGGAAGAACCCACCATGGTTCAGGTGCTGCATCTGACTAACGGGGATACAATCAATAACAAACTCAAAGACAAAGCCAGCCGCGTCACAAAAATGCTGGATGCGAAAAAATCAGATAAAGAACTGATTGCAGAAATTTATCTGCTCTGTCTTTCCCGTCAGCCGACAGCGGAAGAACAAAACAAGCTGTTGCAAGTCCTCCAGGAGACTCCGCCCGCCGAGAAACGCCAGGCAGTGGAAGATCTGTTCTGGGGCGTCCTCAGCAGCCGCGAATTTCTGTTCAACCATTGATCGACTGCTGAACTCATTCTCATACTGATCTTCTCATACTGATCGAGATTTTTCTATTAAAGCGCCGACTTGAGGTCTCTGATGATAAACGTTCCTGAAAAACTGATGTTGCTCTGTTCGCTCTGCCTGCTGGTCAGTCTGCCTGACTCACTGAGTGCTGCAGAAAAACAGGTAGATTACCCGAAACAGATCGCGCCTCTGTTCCGCAAATACTGTGAAGGCTGTCACAGTGTGGATGATCCCGAAGGGAAATTTGCTATCGACTCCTATCAGGGACTGCTCAAAGGGGGCAAGCATGGACCGGCAGTCTTACCCGGCGACAGCGGAAGCAGCCGACTGATCCGCATGATCAAGGGGGAAGCCAAACCAGTCATGCCGCCGGAAGACAGTGGCGAAAAACTGACCGACACTGAAATAGCCCTGTTGGTGGAATGGGTCAATCAGGGAGCCAAAGGCCCCTCGGGAGCAGAACCCGCTCGGATGGAATTGATGGTGCCTGACATTGCTCCGGCGAAATCAGCAGAAAAGCCGATCACCTCACTCGCCTGGTCCGACGCGAATCAGTTAAAGGCAGTGGCGCGTTTTGAAGAAGTACAACTTCAAGGCAAATCCGCGAATCAGAGTCAGAAATTGCAGGGGCTTCCCGGTAAAGTCAATTCTGTGCAATTCACCACCGATGGCAAATGGATGATCACGGCTTCGGGAACCACCGGTTTATTTGGTCAGGCCGCAATCTGGGATGTCGCCACCGGTAAGAAGCTGCAGGAATTCTCAGGACATAAAGACGTTCTGTATGCGGCTCAAATCAGCCCAGATAAAAAATGGCTGGCGACAGGCAGTTACGATCATAACATTCTTCTCTGGGACGTCGCCACGGGAAAACAGG
>TARA_R100001132_G_scaffold14619_1_pt1 | contig 68655 bp, 52 predicted proteins | sample TARA_R100001132 | Tara Oceans TARA_R100001132 (sample SAMEA2621247) | marine metagenome | biome: marine biome (ENVO:00000447); feature: mesopelagic zone (ENVO:00000213); material: "saline water (ENVO:00002010), including plankton (ENVO:xxxxxxxx)" | depth 800 m | reverse complement strand
CGCATTGTCGCCACCGGGTGGAAGCGACGGCTGCCGATCAGGAAAGCGTTTGGCTTGCAATCCACTATGAGCCTGTCGAGAATGGTTGAAGTAAACAACAGTTTTCAGCACACCTTTATTTCCAATCGATTACAGAAAAGAAACACAGACTGATGAAAAAAAATCCGGTCAAGGCAGCGTTGCGTGAAGGGAAACCCCAGGTAGGAACATGGCTCTCATCGGGAGATATCATGATGACGCGGCTGATGGCGCGCGTGGGCTTTCCCTGGCTGACTGTTGATATGGAACACTCTCCCATCGACTGGTCCCAGGCCGCACATCTGTTCGGTGCGATTGCAGATGCAGGCTGTGTGCCTCTGTGCCGGGTTCCGCTGGGAAAATACGAATTGATCAAGCGGGCGCTCGACGCCGGGGCACACGGAATTGTTGCACCGATGATCAACACCGTCGAACAGGCGAAAACCGTGATCGATGCGGTCAAGTATCCTCCCGAAGGGAACCGTTCGGTAGGGGGCGTACTGCATGCCATGAATTTCGATGCGACGGCCGGCGATTATTACAAACATGCCAACGACGAGATCCTGGTGATTCTGCAGACCGAATCTCCCGAAGGTGTGGAGAATGCGGAAGAAATTTACAGCCTGCCCGGCGTGGATGCGATCTTCGTGGGGCCGAATGACCTGACCTTCCAGATGAGTAAAAAGACCGGCGTGCATCCTGCCCCCGATGAACTGGAAGCGATGCTGCAGAAGATTCTGGAAACCGGTAAGAAGACCGGGACCCCTGTCGGCCTGCATGTGCAGACGGTCGAAGCCGTACAGCAGCGGATCGAAGAAGGCTGGCGATTTATCGCGTGTGGCAGTGAAGTGAAATTCATGCTGAATGATGCCCAGCGAATTGTCAGCGGTTTGAATCTCAAGGCCGAAGAAGCCGACCTGGCCCGCTATTAACGGAGCCAGAGTTTGAAAACAGTAAGCGGCTTTGCAGAGATGCGGGGCCGCTTTTTTAGTTTACTCCGCGCTGACCTGAATGATCGTGCGTTCCTGGTGTTCTCCTTTGAGCAGCGCGTTGACGGTCTGTTGAACCTGTTCCAGCGTGATGACTTCCGCGCGGGAGTCGAGGTCGGGCAGTTTCCAGTCGGTCGCCAGTTTCTGCCAGAGCGCCGTGCGTTTCCGGATCGGGTACCAGGCCGAGTCGATGCCGTCCAGCGTGACGCCTCGCAGAATAAAGGGGAAGACCGTCAGGTCGAGTTCTGTTCCGCCCGCGTTTCCACAGGCGGCGACGCAGCCGTTTGGTTGAAGGGAGCGAATGACGTGACTCAACATCGGACCACCTACCGTGTCGATGGCGGCGGACCAGCGGGCTTTGAGCAGCGGTTTTTGGGAATCGTCTTCCAGTTCATCGCGACCAATGACTTCGCGGGCCCCCAGTTCAATCAGGCGGAGGGCCGCGGCAGGTTTCCCCGTGACCGCCACCGGATGAAAGCCAACGCGTTTCAGCAGGGACAAAGCGAAGGAGCCGACTCCCCCTGAAGCACCGGTGACAAGCACACTTCCTGCATCGACAGGGATCTCGTGCTGAATCAGGCTGTTGACACACATGGCAGCGGTCAGGCCGGCGGTGCCGAGGATCATGGATTCTTTCAATGTCAGTCCCGCGGGCAGAGGGACGACCCATTCGGGCTGAACGCGAATCAATTCAGACCAGCCGCCCCAGCGTTCAACACCCAGTTCGTAACTGGTGACAATGACAGCATCGCCGACAGCAAACTGATCGGACTGTGAATCGACGACAAAGCCGGCAGCATCGATGCCGGGGATATGCGGGAAGTTTCTCACGACACCCGGATGCCCGGTCGCAGCGAGGGCGTCTTTATAGTTGATGGAAGAATAGACGACGCGGATCGTCACATCACCTGACGGGAGGTCGGCGGACGGTATGGTCTGCAGACCCGCAGTGATTTCCTTCTGTTCGTTTTTGTTGACCAGAAAGCAGGAGACGGTGTTCTGCATGGTGACGTCTTTCTGTTTGTCGTGTTCTGTTACCAGGGGCCGTCGGGCGTTTCCATTTCCAGGATGCGCCAGCAATACCAGCTGGCGACGGTGCGATACGGTTGCCAGCGTTCTGCGATTTCAATGCAGGTCTGTTTGTCGGGGCGGGTTTTCAGTTCGTAGATTTTCTGAATCCCGTTCTGAATGCCCAGGTCATCGTGGGGAAAAATATCGGGACGGCAGAGGCCGAACATCAGAAACATCTGCGCGGTCCAGACGCCGATGCCTTTGACCTGGATCAGTTCGCTGGTGACATCTTCGTCGCTCAGAAGATGCAATTTATGCAGTCTGACTTTGTTCTGCATCACCATCTCGGCCAGATGACGCACGTAGGTTGCTTTCTGATTGGACAGGCCGACCGAACGGAGCTGCTCGTGTGAGAGCTGCATGATTTTTTCTGCTGTCGGCTGTCCTTTGCCGGTCAAGGCGTGCAGTCGGAGATAGATCGTACGGGCAGCGGATGTGGAGATCTGTTGCGAGACAATCGAGCGCAGCAGGAGTGCGAAGCGGTAGCGATACGGTTTGAGCGGGCAGGGGCCGATGCTGGTGATGACTGGTTTCAGCAGCGGGTCTGTCTTGCTCAGATGCTTTGACGCTTTCAGGAATGTTGCGGCGTGGTCATTCATTGCAGGTTACCGGCGGGGGTGTGATTTGCGAGATCGGCAATCATGTCGATCGTAGCAACTTCGACTGCCTGCTCCCATTCCTGGGGAGCGAACTTTTCCGAGTAGGGTGCTTTGCGGATCGCGAAGTTGATGCCTCGCGAGCTGTTGATGATAGCGCCCAGTCCCTGTTCATCAAAGGCACCTGCGACATCGCCGGCCCCTGCGCCCTGGCTGCCATAACCGGGGACGAGCAGGGGCGTGTGTGGCATCAGGGCACGCAGTTGATTGAGTTCTTCGGGATAAGTGGCACCGACGACCGCACCGATGGAGCCGTAGTGTCCCTTGCCTTTGGTTTTGAGTGCCAGTTCTTCCACGACGGCGGCCACACATTCATAGAGATTCGTGCCGTCTGTTTTGCGATCCTGAAACGTGCCGGCACCGGGGTTACTGGTGCGGACAAGAACATAGATGCCGGCGCCCCGTTCGACGGCGACATTCACGAACGGTTCCAGCGTGTCGCTGCCCAGGTAGGGATTCACCGTCAGGCAGTCGGCGGCCCAGATGGCGGAGTCGGGATTTTCTCCTGCGAGGTAGCCGCGGGCGTAAGCTTCCGCTGTGGAACCGATGTCACCCCGCTTGGCATCGCAGATGACGACCAGCCCGGATTCGCGTGCTTTCTGAATGACGCGCTGCAGGGCAGCGCAGCCGGCGGGCCCCCATTCTTCGAAGAAAGCAGCCTGTGGTTTGACCGCGGGGACCAGGGGGGCGACGACATCAATGATCCGCAGGCAGAACTCTTCAAAGGCAGCCGCGACGATCTCCGCCTGGGTGTGATTGTTTTTACTGGCATTGCTGACGATGTCGGCGGGCAGCCAGTCAAAGCGGGGATCGAGGCCGACCAGGGCGGGGGTTTTCTTCTTCTGGATGGCGGCGTTGAGTCGATCGGAAAAATGATGCATCTGGTAACTGCTTTCAGTGATTCAGGTTAGGTGTATTGTGCTGTTGTGAAGGTGTCAGATTTCTTTCATGAATCATACTAAAATAAGCCGACAATGGAACAATACCGCTTTTCGAATTCCGGAGCGGGACGAGAGTTTTTACTGAACGATGTGCCAGGGACGCGGCTTGCCGCATTTACAGAGTCGTATGAACTCTCATTGACACATCTCAGGCTGCCTGCGATGCTTGCGCAGCAGGGTTATTCGCAAATCCCGGATTCAAGGAAGAGTCATCGAAATGCTGGAAATTCTCAGCCCTTATCATTACAGCCAACAGCGCGCCGAGTATGATGCCGGGATCGCCCGGATGCGTCATTCTCATTATCTGGACTATCCCCGTCACGTGCACCTGGAGACGTTGGCGCGGTGTAACGCGAGCTGCAACTTCTGCCCGTATCCCAATCTGAATCGCAAGCATACAAAGATGAGTGATGAACTCATTGACAAGGTGTTGAACGAGCTGACCGAGATTCCGCCGGAAATGAACTTTCAGATTTCGCCGTTCAAAGTCAGTGAACCGTTTCTGGATACGCGTCTGTTCGACACCCTGGAAAAAATCAACCGGTTACTGCCTCAAGCCAAAATTGCGCTGACATCGAATGCATCGGCGATCACGGAGGGCAAGCTGGAAGCGCTGCAGGAGATCAAAAACATTGGCTATCTGTGGATCTCATTTAACGATCATCGGGAACAGGAATACGAGCGGGTGATGGGGTTGAATTATCAGCGGACCATCCAGCGACTGGAGATGATCCATGATACGTTTGCCGACGGGGATGTTTATTTTTCCGTGGTTCTCTCGCGTGTGGGAGATGGGACCCAGGCAGACCAGGAATTTGTCGAGTGGTGTGGAATCAACTATCCGCTGTTCAAATCGAGTGTATTCCCCCGGATGGCGTGGACAGGACAGGTTGAAGGTCTGACCGTCAATGAAGTCCCCAACATGGGGTGTGAACGCTGGTTCGAGCTGTCGATTACCGCGACAGGTGAAGTCGCGCATTGCTGTGCCGACGGACAGGCTGAGTATCCTATTGGCAATGTGAACGATCAGCATGTGCTGGAAATTTACAACTCTCCCGAGTATCGAAAACTGAGAGAAGCTACCGTATCGCGGCTGAGTGTGTCCCCCTGCGATAAATGCACTTTCATGTGAGATCGCTGCTGAAGCAGAGCCCGGTTCACGCCTCAATCTTTTTTGGGCGTGGGTTGTTTCAGATAAGGCTTCAACTCGGGAACCGTGGCGGGAATTTCTTCTGCGACCAGCCGGGCGATTTCGAGAGCCCCTATCCGTGAGAAGTGAGTGCGATCGGATTTGCTGGGGCTGAAGTCATTGCTGCCTGCATCTCCCAGCTGGTTAAACAGGGCGACGCTTTTCTGGTGCAGGTCGATGACGGGAACGTTCTGCTCTTTGCCGACTTTGAGCATGGCGTCTGCATAAGGTCGGAGGATAGTTACGATCTGTCCGTTTTCAAAGCGCCTGCGCGTCATGGGGGTGACGAGGATCGGTTTGATATTCGCGGCCCGTGCTTCATCAATGTACTGTTTCAGGTACTGCTGATAGGTGGTGGCGGGATCGGTTTCGCGGTCCCCTTTTCCCGGGCAGTCATTGTGGCCAAACTGAATGAAGAGGTAATCCGGTTTTTCCTTGAGCGCTTTTTTCCAGCGTCCTTCCCGGATGAAACTGCTGGAGCTGCGACCGGAAGCGGCGCGGTTCAGGATGATGACCTCGTCGGTAAAGTATTCACCAAAGATCTGGCCCCAACCCGTCATGTCCGGTCGGTCTTTGGGAGGATTCTTGTACGTGGCCATGGTGGAGTCGCCGATCATCTGGATGCGAATCGGCGGCGCTGCAGACGCGGACACGGGGCAAGCCAGCAGCCCGGTCAGGAAAATAATTGTCAGAGTAAGTTGAATGCGGCAAAGGGATTGGGGCATGAAATTCGTTTCCTGTTCGTCCGGGATGTGCGTTGTGGCTCAAGGAGGGATTTTGCTGGAATCGACGGACTCCGGTAGCTTCCTGGTCTCCAGTGGGTTATTCTGATGGAAATGAGAGTTGACAGCTCTGAAGTAGTCACTAAAATGGACATAAATGTCCGATATGGATTCTGTGCCTCCCTTTTTCAAGTCTGTTCATGCTGACTGGTCTTCCGCAGCAATGACAGGCTCCTGCCTTCTGGTCAATAGATTAGCATGCCGATGGATCATTGTGAAGAAATAAACGGTAACTCCCGAAGCTGGCAAAAATCCGGTTTTGCCTTGGGCCTGTTGTTGTGTTTCCTGCTTATGCCTTCGATGGGTTCAGCCCAGCTCAGTTTTGAAGAAGCACCGATCAACTACAACAAGGCAGAGCCCGACAACCTGATTTCCCGATTTCAGAAGCGGCTGGATGCAGGTGAGATCGAGCTGGAATACCAGCGAAAGAACCGGGCCGGTTATTTGCCTGCCGTACTGGAAGCGTTGAAGATTCCGGTGTCTTCACAGACGCTGGTATTCTCCAAGACGAGCCTGCAGGTCAAGCATATCGATCCGCAGTCGCCGCGCGCCCTGTATTTTAATGATGATCTGTATGTGGGGTATGTTCGAGGCGGATCCGTGCTGGAAGTTTCTGCCAGTGATCCGAAGCTGGGGACCGTGTTTTATACCATGTCCCAGTCGCAGACATCGCATCCTGCGTTTGTACGCAAGACATTTGAATGTACCCAGTGCCATGCTTCGTCGATGACACAGGGAGTGCCCGGGCACATCATGCGCTCGGTTTATCCCGGGCCGGACGGGATGCCTGTATTTCGGGAAGGGACGTTTCGCAGCGATCATTCCAGTCCCTTTTCCGAGCGGTGGGGCGGCTGGTATGTGACGGGCACACATGGTGAGATGCGTCACATGGGAAATCTGATTTTCCGCCAGGGGGACAGCGCACGTAATCTGAATCGGGAACCCGGGGCGAATGCAGTTGACCTGGAAAAGTGGTTTGACACCAGCGCGTACCTGACGCCTCACAGTGATATTGTGTCATTGATGGTGCTGGAACATCAGACAAAGATGCATAACCTGATTACCCGCGCACAGATTGAAGGTCGGATTACCGAACGGGATGCGACGGTGATGAACCGGATGCTGGAACGTGAAGCGACTTTTCAGAGTGACAGTACAAAACGTCGTTATGAGAGTGCCGCGAATCGACTTGTGGACTACATGCTGTTTGTTGACGAACTGCAGCTGAAAGGTCAGATTCAGGGCACGTCCCGATTTGAATCGGAGTTTACCCAACTCGGTCCCAGGGACAGTCAGGGGCGATCATTGCGGGATTTTGATCTGAAACGCCGGCTGTTTCAGTATCCCTGCAGTTACCTGATCTATTCCGAATCGTTCGAACAACTGCCACGACCGGTACTGGATGTGGTGTATCGTCGGCTGTGGGAAATTCTCTCCGGCAAGGATCAAAGCAGTGAATATGCCCATTTAAGTGAGGCAGATCGACGGGCGATTCGGGAAATCCTGCTTGAGACGAAACAGGGTCTGCCTGCCTACTGGAAGCCTGAAGAGTCGGAGACCGGTCAGACTGGTGGTTGAGCGCGGCGGGGCATCGTTTCTTGAAAAATCGGTGTGAATACGGCCACATCTGCTTTGATAATGGTTGTTTCAGTGTATAAGCCTGCATAGAATGACCTGCGTAGCGAGATTCGACAGGGGGGCAGTCTTCTTGAAACACTTCACGTTTGAGCATGCTTTCCCACTCGAGATCTCTCAACCAGTCATTTCCTGTCTGGATCGATGAAACCAGTATCTGCGCTTAGACCACGAGGAGCTTACGGGTATGTTACCCCGCCGCGAAGTATTTCCACACGTTATTGAAATCAACTATCAGGCCAGACAGCGTTTGGGATGTTGTGTTTATCTCGTTTTCAACGACCAGAACGAATGGCTGCTGATTGACATCGGCTATGAGGACACGGTTGGTGAAATCATCGAGATGATCCGCCAGATGGATTTTCCGCTGGCCAACTGCAAATATCTGATTGCCACACATGCTGACGTCGACCATATCCAGGGATTGAGCCGCGCAAAAGAATTGCTGCCCTCAGCCCAGGTGGTGGCACATCCCAGTGCGGCCCGGCTGCTGGAAGTCGGGGATCGTATCAGTACTTATGCAGAGATCAGTGCGCAGGGAATTTCCATCGATATGCCCGCGTGTAAAATCGATCTGGAAGTGAACGAAGGCGATGTGATCGACCTGGGTGATGATGTGAAGTTGGAAGTCTGGCACACTCCCGGTCACACCGATGGTCAGCTGGCATTCCGATTCGGCGAGCTGCTGTTTTCCGGAGATAACATCTACCGTGACGGGTGTGTGGGCCACATCGACGCGCATCATGGATCGGATATTCCTGACTTCATCAAGTCGCTGGAACGCATTCGCGATTGCGATGCCAGGTGGCTGCTGCCCAGCCATGGACCGATTTTTCAGAACAGAAAAGAACTGCTGCAGTCAACCATTGATCGCTTGAATACGTATCTGCATATGGCCGACTTCGGGACCTGTGCTGTCGACTGGCCTTTACAGGATGAATGGGACGAAGAACTTCTGAAGGGATTCGACCCCAATACCGCAGAATAACCGCCAGACAGATGTGCCATTTTGTCCATTTCGAAAGGTTGTTCCGGCAGTATTACTATGACAATTTGTTGTACCTGATATCAAAAGCGGCCTTCGAGCCGCTTTTTTTAGATATTTTGGGTAAGATCAGGGGGCGGACAGAGAAATTCCTGCTGCTATAATCCTTAAAACTGCTATCATGCGCATGATCTTTATCACAATTACAAATGTTGTCTGTGATACGACAAGTTCAACCCGATACGGCGACGAAGAATACCAGGATGGAGCGATCGTAAAAAGCGATTACGCTACAGCATTCGAAGCGGGCAATTCCATTTTTTTGTGCTTTCGAGATTGATTCATTTAGCGAAACCGTGACAATTCAGGAAATCTGATTTGAAAAAGTGCCGGCGATTTCCGGAAACACATTCAAGTCGGGTGCAATGGGAATGCAGTTTTGAATCAAACAATATTCTATTTGAATTTTGATTCCCGCCTTTCTGGGCTGAAATTCATAGATTAGATAAAGCCTCTGTGGCTATTGGATTAATTAATGGCTTCGTTTTTTGAAAAGCGCGATCCATGGGGACATAGTCTGTCATTGTGGGTAGTCGTTTTGATGGTCTTCGTCACTCCGCTCCTCTTTGGAGTACTGCGTGAGATCCGGCAGGAAAATAATGTCGAGAACTGGCTGCCCCCGGACGATCCCCAGTCCAAAGTTCTGTCGTGGCATCGCCACAGTTTCGGTATCGAAGATCGCCTGTTGCTTTCCTGGGATGGCAGTTCGCTGTCCGATCTACGCGCGGAGCGTTTGAAACTGGCGTTGATGGGCACTCCTGATGCAGAAGGCGTGCGCCGTGGTGGCTCGCCTTATATCAAGGAAGTGTTTACGCCCCAGGATGCCATTCAGAGAATGGTGGATTACCATATTGAGCCCGAAGAGGCGCAGGAGCGTCTGAAGGGGGTTCTGGTTGGCACAGGCATGCTGAAGGTGCAGTTAACCGATGCCGGCCGTAAACGACAGGAACAGACCATCCAGGAGCTGGTTTCCAAGGCAAAGCAGGAACTGGGGGTGGAACTGACTGTCAAACCTGCTTTCAAAGAGTGGGTGGAAATTGTTGATGAAACCCAGGGTAGGGAACCCGCTGATGCGGTATCAGAAGACGACGCAGACCAGGTGGATTTTGAAGCCCTGGTGGCGGCGATCCCGACACATGATTTTCAACTGATCTGGCCGCGGATGCAGCCTGGTGCTGAACTGACCAGGCAGATCAAACAACTGGCGTTGTCCCTGAAGCGACCGGAGATCGTGCCGGGAACTTCAGTCGCCGAGAAACAGGAAGGGAACGACACCCCCGAGTCCGAGCCGACACTGATCAAAGACTGTTTTTTCGCGGTCGGAACTCCGATTGCCATCGCCGTCGAACTGTCCGATACGGGTGATGCCGATCATGCTGCCGCCGTGGCTGCTGTGAAGATGGCTGCTGTCGAAGCCGGAATCCCGGAAGAAAACCTGCACCTGGGGGGCCGACCTGTTGCCGGGGCTGCGTTGAACGAGATGGTGAAAGAGTCATCCTGGAATACTGCGTATCCCATCTGGCAGTTCCATCGACGTTCGGTCACTTTGTTTTCCGGTCTGATCGGAATCCTGCTGGCATTCCTGATGCTGAAAAGCGTGCGTCTGGCCTGTCTGGTTCTGCTGGTCTCCTACTATACCACCTTTGTCGCTGTGTCGGTTGTGCCTTTGACGGGGGGCACCATGAATATGGTGCTGGTCGTTATGCCGACCCTGTTGACGGTGCTGACGCTCTCGGGCTCGATTCATGTGGCGAATTACTGGAAGCACGCGGCACACGTCGATATGAAAACCGCTGTCACCAAGGCAGTAGAAATGGCAAGAGCCCCCTGTGTGATGGCCAGCCTGACCACGGCGATTGGCCTGGCTTCGCTGATGACCAGTCCTTTGTCGCCCGTGCGTGATTTTGGACTGTATGCATCGATTGGCTGTGTGATCTCACTGCTGATGGTGCTGTATGGTTTGCCTGCCCTGCTGCAGTTATGGCCCGCCAAGCCTCCGAAAGCCTCTGAGATTGACGTCAGGCACTGGCATAAGTTTGGAGAGATACTGTCCCATCATCAAATGCTGGTTTCGGTGAGCTGCCTGATCATTTTTGTGGTTTCCTGTTACGGCTTCAAATGGTTTCGAACCGAAACGAAAGTGATCCGCTACTTCCCGGATTCGTCCCGCGTCATTCAGGATTACCTGTTCCTGGAAGAAAACCTTTCGGGGATTACGCCCGTTGATACGGTGATCTGCTTCGATGAAGCGGCCCAGAAAAAAATGAACTTCGTCGAACGGGTGGAACTTGTCCGCCAGATCGAACACAAAATTGCTGAGCATCCTGAAATCAGTGGCTCAATCTCCCTGGCCGATTTTCGTCCTGTTTCCGAGCCGCTGCCACCAGATGCCAGTACCTTCCAGAAACTGCGGAATGCGAAACGCGTCAATGAAACAGAACGGCGTGTGAAGGAGTCACTGCAGGACGGAACCGTCAAATCGTTTCTGTTTATCGCAGATAACACGGTGGAGATGGAACAGGAAACCGATCACGGCACGCGTTCTGTCGTCGTGGAAAAAGGGGATGAACTCTGGCGCATCACCGCCCAGGTGGCGATTATGACCGACCTGGATTACGCAGATCTGACTCGCGATCTGAATCAGGCCACACAATCGGTCCTGCGCGATCACGCCGGGACCACGCATCTGGTGACGGGCACAATCCCGCTGTTTTTAAGAACACAACAGGCGGTTCTGGAAAGCCTGATCAAAAGCTTCGGCCTGGCGTTTGCCGTTATTGCGGTTGTGATGATGATCCTGCTGCGCAGCACGCTGGGCGGCCTGATTACCATGTTGCCGAACCTGATGCCGATTGGTGTGGTCTTCGGACTCTTATCCTGGATGCGGATCTCTGTGGACATCGGGACGATGATTACCGCTTCGGTCGCATTGGGAATCGCGGTGGATGGAACACTGCACCTGTTGACGTGGTTCAAGATCGGTATTCAGGAGGGGAAAACGAAAGGCGAAGCCGTCGCTGCCGCCCTCGGCCATTGTGGGCCTGCGATGTGGCAGACCAGCGCCGCGGTGGGCATCAGCCTGGCGATGCTGTATCCGGCTGAACTGCTGCTGGTCAGTCGCTTCGGCGTTCTGATGTGTGCATTGATCGTTGCAGCCTTGCTGGCAGACATCATTTTTCTCCCGGCATTGCTGGCAGGGCCTCTCGGGTCACTGATTGTCTCCTCACTCAAGAAAGAACGGGAACAGGCAGAGAATGCGCCCGTGCTGCAGGATGGGAAAGAGACCAAGCCTCATCTGTCGCATGCGGTCAAGCGATCACAGTCGGAACGATCCCTGGAAACCTGAGAATTTTCTCTGCGGTCATCATGTGACGTACCGCGTTGATTCCGTCTGTGTTCCCGATTTACACCACGTCTCCTGGGCATTCGGACCGCGTCTGTCCGTGCGTGGAGGCGGTGCTTCATTGTGACGTGCTTCAGCCTTACTGAGCGGGCAGTTCCTCGGATGATCCGATTCCCCGTTTTTTCATGAAGTGGATATCCATGCTGGACTTCTGCAGCAGTTCGTAGCGTTCCCAGACGGGAGGACATACGAACTCGGCGTCCCGGGGCGTGCGGAGCAGTAGATGACAATCTGCGGAGGAGACCTTTTCCTTGGCCAGGCGTTCCATGGAAATATATAGACGCGAGCCTGGTTTGAGGTCATCAATCATTTTGTAAGGCGGATCTAAAAAGATCAGGCTGAAAGGCACAAAATCGGGCACATTTTTGGGCCGAAAGGAGGAGAGTAATGCATTGGTTTTCCAGCAGAGCGTCGTCTCTTCCGCGCCGATGCTCTCCACATTGCGTCTGAGCAGTTCGTGTGCTTTGTGGTCCTGTTCGATGAAGACCACCGTAGCGGCCCCTCTGCTGAGAGCTTCCAGCCCGAGTGAGCCTGTCCCTGCATAGATATCGGCCACACGTTTGTCTTTCACGGTGTCCCCCAGCCATTCAAAGAGGACCTCTTTGACAAAGTCGGTAATGGGGCGGGTGGTCTGTCCGGGGTTCGAATGCAGTTTCCGACGACGATATTTGCCTGCAATTATTCGCACTTCAATGCCATTTCAATAGAACGTGTGTGTACCAGATTCGGGTGCACACGAGTAATTAATTTGCTTATCTCAGGCGATTGTATAGAGGGTGATCAGGAATGAGAAGGATCATTGCTGTTCCTGCTGCTCCCGGACGATCCGTTCCCGGTGTTTTCTGATAATCTCGGCAGCTTCTTCGGCCACGGAGTGGAATTTGTTTTTTTTCAGGTTAGCAGTGACAGCCGGTTTTGCCGCTGCCGTTTCGGGGGGAGGCAACTGTGAAGCGTGAATTATGGTTGTATCACCGGATGAGGTTTCTGTTTCTTCAGCTTCTTCGGAAAGCCAGGTTGAGATTTCATCATCCGACAGGGGGGCTGATTTATCAGTGTTGAGATTAGTCGGTTTGGCAATTGCTTTACGTGCACCTGCCAGTTCAAACAGCATCGGGCCGACCCGTAACTGGTCACCGGGGTGAAGCGGGCTTTCCGTCTGTACGGGCTTGCCGTTGATGAAAGTACCATTCTGGCTGTTCAAGTCGACGACAAAGAGCTGTCCCTCACGGATGTGGAGTTCACAATGCCGGCGGCTGACATCAGGGTCTGTCACGCGGACATCACAGTCGAGTTCTCTCCCGATGGTGATGTTTCTTTCTGGCAGCTTCAGGGTTTTCCCCTTGTACTTTCCCGACTGGATAATGAACCTGGTCATACTTAGTGCCCTTTAAGTAATGATGTGAAATCGGCGCGGAAATCCTGACTCACGCCCGGCGTTCGTGCCTGTCTGAACGGCGGGTGTGATCTGATCCGACGGTAACAGTTTTCATGGATCGCTTCTGATAAAAAACAGAAAATGAGAACTGCCTGTCAGCAGCAGAAACGGCTTCCGCTCCTGAAAAACAGGGTTTTATGCTTAATCATGCAGGGGGACAACAAGTGCTTCTCTACAGGTTGGACAAGTCAGAGTGCGACCACGATGTTTCACTTTGACCTTGATTCTTTTTCCGCAGGAGCAGAAAAAGTGAATGTGTTTATCGGCTGCACTCGAAGTGGTTTCGCTGTGTGCATGCTTCCAGACATCGTCCGAAATTTCTTTGATCAGTTCGAGCAGTTCCTCCGTGTCAAACGGCTTGACCAGATAGCCGTCTGCCCCCACGCGATTTGCCAGCTGGCGTGATTCCGGTGAGTCGATCGCGGTCAGGATCAGGATGGGAACTTCGTTTTCTTTCTGCTTCATGCGCTCGCAGATTTCAAACCCGCTTTCCTGGGGCATGATCAGATCCAGGATTACAAAATCCGGTTTGTGCATGCCGAAGGAGGAGTGGGCCTGTCCGCCATCTTTGGCGACAGTGACATGATAAGCATGTTCTTCCAGCAGGGTTTTGAGGAAAAAAGCGGTATCCTGTTCGTCTTCAACAACGAGGATATGATTGACAATCGAGGATGTCAGTTCCGAGTGAATTTCATTGATAGCCATTGTAGGAGACTCTCCAATTCAGTGTCCCCGATTCCATCGGGCGGGTTTGCGATATGGAATAATCTGCAGAGATTTAAGTTTGCAGAGACTGCCCTGGTATCAAATGCGTTGAGTTAGTCAGTTGTAATTCGTCAATAGAAGTCCGTAATGAAATTCAATGATCTTGTAATAAAAGCGTTCTGTTTATTATCCCATAGCAGCAATTATTTAGCACGGCAAAAGTTTTTTTTTCGAACGAAATAGCAAAAAGTCCTGAAAAACAGGGCAAATACATTGACTTTTGGAATTAAGATTACTTTACTTACGCTTGGCCTGGAGAGAGTTTGCTCTTGAATCCAGGCCTGAAAACAAATTGGCAACTCATTATGACGAGGTGGGAATCCACTTCTTTCATTTTCAAATTTCCAGTATCAGGAGTTCACGATGGCAGCAAAGGCTACGACTAAAGATAAGCCACTTACCAAAACAGAGATCCTTAATGCACTGGCTGAAGGTTCTGGACTCACCAAGAAAGAAGTGACTGCAGTCCTGGACGAATTAAGTGCACTGATTTCTAAAAATCTGGGTAAGCGTGGTCCTGGTGTTTTCAACATGCCCGGTCTTCTGAAGATTCAGGTTCAGCGCAAACCTGCTACCAAAGCAACCACACGCCCCAATCCATTCAAGCCTGGCGAAATGATGCAGGTTGCTGCCAAGCCAGCTCGCAACGTCGTCAAAGTACGACCTCTCAAAGCACTGAAAGAGATGGTTTAATCGCCTCTCGCTTTACGCTGAGATACAACCCTCAACAGATGCAGCTCCTGGTTCAGGATGCTGCATCTCGGCAGGTTGATCGATAGTCTGCTTTCCCGTTTCAGTGCCCTGTTCGCTTGTCTGAAGCTGTAGTGATCTTACCGGGCTTTTCTCAGGTATGGTCCGATTACAGGTCTTAAACCCTAATTTCAGCAAATTTTATTTGAAATTTAGGTGTTTTTTGTCAAGAGCGATTCTACAGGAACGCCAGATGCACGGATTGTTGTAAGTCTTTATTGATATGTATCTTGCGTTCACAATGTAATATCGCAGACGCGAATCTGTTGATTCTCTTTGAGTCACTTTGCAGTTTCAGTGCGCTGGTGCATTGCGCCAGCCTCTTGACGCTCTAAATGTCGACATGTAAAATCTGTACGTTAATAGATCATCAGTATTTTCACTGATCGATTGCAGTGGTGCAAAGCCTACCAGTTCACACCACGTCAGGATTTACGCAGGATGCTTTATGTATCCTGAGAGAGAACAATGGCATGTTAGTTTTATCCCGAAAGAAGAATGAGAAAATCGTGATTGACGAGAACATCGTCATTACGATCGTCGAGATACGCGGTGATAAAGTCCGCCTGGGGATCGAGGCACCTCGCGAAGTGCCCATTCACCGTAGCGAAGTCTATGACGCCATTCAGAATGAACAGAATTCTGCAGCGGAAGAACCCAAGTCAGTTCCCGAGGGGAAGAATGACGCGTCGGAGCTGTTGCAGTAAAAGTCTGTCTGTGCATCTATGAATACTAACGTGCCGCTTCACCGCGGCTTTTTTTAGCGGCACATATTCTTCGGAAATCAGTCCAGCCAGAGCGATTAGAAGTTTTTTTCAGAGATCCTGAATTCTATTAACGCCGTCCGCTTGACTTATCCGATGGAAAGCTTAGATTACTATCTCTTGACGGCCCCATCGTCTAGTTAGGCCCAGGACATCGGGTTTTCATCCCGAAAACAGGGGTTCAAATCCCCTTGGGGTCATTTACCCTGCAGCGACTATAATCCTGGATAGTCGCTGCTTTTTTTATGCGCCGCGCCTTCCATTTTCTGATGACGGTCACTGCGCTGGAACAGAAACGCGGAAGCAGATTCTGGCGGATCACTTTCAGCGGAGGCTGAGAATCTCATCTGCAAATTCAGCGATACGAAATACGGCCTTTGAGATGGCAACCATGTTTTCTTCACTGGTCAGCAGGACCGGGTGATGCAGCACGATCATGTTCTGATCGCAGGCTGTTGCAACCTTGAGTTCGTCAGTCTGTCGGAATCGACGTCGGCTGTGGATCGCGTGTAAGGCTCTGAAGCCCGGATAGATGGCGATTCCTTCGGCCTGCATGGCCTGGCAGAACAGATCACGCGAGAGCCCCTGGAACTGCTCTGGCTGATACAGGAAGCCCAGCTTGTAATAGCCTGGCGTGCTGGGTGCCTGGGAAGAGAGCTGCCAATTATCGAAGGGGATCAGCCCCGAGTTCCTGCCGAGCCGAGTGAGAAGCGTGTCCACGTGTTTCTGGCGAACCTGATTCTGGTAATCGAGCGTTTCCAGTTGGGGGAGCAGTAGCCCTGACTGCAGTTCCGTCAACGGATAGGCTTCGTTCCCTCGATGCGAATAGAGACGGATGCGTTGAGCAATTTGCGGAGAGCGAGTCAGGATTGCCCCGCCACGCCCCGCTGTAAGCAGCTTGCTGCCTCCGAAGCTGAGAATACCGGTCTCTCCCCAACTGCCCGCGATCTGCCCTTCGATGAGGGCGCCAGGAACCTGACAGGCATCTTCAATGACAGCAATCCCCCGTTGCCGGGCGATATGGGTGAGTCTCTGCATCGATACCAGTCCGCCATGCAGGTGGGAAACGATGATGGCCTCTGTGGAATCGGTCATCGCCTGTTCCAGCAGGTTCAGGTCAAGATTGAAATTCTGCGGATCGACATCAATCAGTACAGGGGTGGCACCGACAGTCAAAATATTCTTGAAATTGCCTTCAAAGTCATAAGCGGCGAGTATGACTTCATCGCCGGCACCGATGTCCAATCCCCGTAAAGCCAGTTCCACGGCAGCTGTCCCGCTTGAGCAGAGAATCACCTGTTCGGTCTGGTGCCGTTCGGCCAGCTTCTGTTGCAGTTGCTCGGAACAGGGGCCGTGGTATCGGCCCCAGGCGCCCGTCTGTTGCGCCTGTTGCAGTACCTGATGAATGGCTTTATCAGGGAAAGGCCAGGCGGGCGGGCCTTCCGGGAAAGCGGGAACTCCGCCGAGAATCGCAGGTTTTTCAGAGGACAGGCTGTTCATTGGTGCGGGAACCGATTCAAATATAAGTTACGAAATCGGAATTTGTGGAGAACATAGTGTTATTCTAAAGAACGTTTGATTAAACTGAGAGTAGTCCTGTCTGGTCGGCTGATGACCGGTTCAGTCTGTAAAACCTTCAGTTTGCACAAGCACATTCATATTCAAGTGAGTCATATTATGTCACATCAGATCAAATTTATCATGGTGGGTGGTTTTTTAGGAGCAGGAAAAACCACAACATTGGGACGCCTGGCAAAATATTATACCGATCAGGGATTGAATGTCGGGGTAGTCACCAATGATCAGGCGGCTGATCTGGTCGATACCAACGCACTGCGGTCTCAGGGGCTGCATGTAGGAGAAGTGGCGGGCGCGTGCTTCTGTTGTCACTTTAATGCGTTGATGGAGACGATTGAAGAACTGGGTTCGCAACAGAAGCCGGATGTCATCCTGGCAGAGCCTGTCGGCAGTTGTACGGACCTGGTGGCGACTGTGATTCAACCGATCAAGCGCCTGTTCGATGCCGATTTCTCCATTCACCCGTATGCCGTACTGATGAAACCCAGCCATGGTCTGAAAATTTTGAAGAACGACAAAGGCTCCGGCTTCTCACCCAAGGCCGCATACATCCTGAAGAAGCAGCTCGAAGAAGCAGACCTGATTCTGATCAACCGGGTTGATGAACTCTCGGCTGAAGAGGTGGATGAAATCACAACGCTGGTCAATGAGCAGTTTCCGGGAACACCCGTGTTACGAACCTCCGCCCTCACGGGGGAAGGCTTTGAGGCGTTAGTGGAATTCCTGGAGCAGGATGGCGACTTCGGGAGCAAAATTCTCGACATCGACTATGACATATACGCGGAAGGAGAAGCCGAGCTGGGCTGGTTGAACAGCAGCGTGCATATTTCGGCAGAGAAATCATTTTCGCTGGATCAGCTGCTGATGGATGTCATTACACAACTGCATGCTTCATTTAAAGAACAGTCGGTTGAAACGGCGCATCTGAAAACCATTGGTTTGTGGGAAGGATTTTTTGGTGTTGCCAATCTCGTCAGTAATGACAGCGAACCCCGATTGTCGTTATCATCTGATTGTACGGTGACGGAAGCCGATCTGATTGTGAATGCACGCGTAGCCTGCGATCCCGAAGCGTTGACCACGCAGGTGACGCGGGTGCTGGAGAATTGTGCCCAGGCGTTGAATGCGAAGCTGGAGTTTCGCCAGACACAGAGTTTTCGTCCGGGAAGACCTGTGCCAACGCATCGGTATGCGACGCCACAATAGGCAGGGACTTCCGTTAAATGCGAACAGGGTGGCGACAACGTTTAATGGAATTTCATGTCTGAGCTCAGTGAGATATTTGATGCCGGTCGGCGGCAGAAGTTTCGTCGACAGTTGCAGTCCTGGTACGCTTCACATCAGCGGGATTTACCCTGGCGACGGGAGCGGGATCCTTACGCCGTCTGGATCAGTGAGATCATGCTGCAGCAGACGGTGGTGGCTGCCGTCATTCCGTACTTTAAGCGGTTTATGGCTCGCTTCCCCGATGTGCAGACCCTGGCGGCGGCCGACGAGAGTGAAGTGCTGCAGCATTGGGAGGGCCTGGGTTATTACAGCCGCGCCCGGAATATTCATAAGACGGCTAAACTGATTGCCGGTGAACTGCAGGGCAACTTTCCCCGCGATGTCGAGTCGCTGCAGAAGCTGCCGGGAATTGGGCGGTATACCGCGGGAGCCATTTGTTCGTTTGCCTATGATGTGCGGGCGCCGATCGTCGAAGCAAACACGCTCAGACTGTATTCCCGTCTGATCGGTCTGGAAGAGGATCCCCGCTCGAAGTCGGGACAGAATCAACTGTGGGAATTTGCAGAGCTGATCCTGCCTCGCAAATCGCCGGGAGATTTTAACCAGGCGCTGATGGACCTGGGGAGCCTGGTCTGTACGCCGCAGAACCCTGGCTGTGAAGCCTGTCCGGTGAGTTCCGGCTGTGAAGCTTTTCTGCGTCAGAAGCAACATCTGATTCCGGTCCCAAAAGGGAGGCCGGAAATTACATCGCTGACGGATGTAAGTATTGCCGTATTTTCCGGCAATCAGGTGATGATTCGACAGAGATTGCCCGGAGAACGCTGGGCCGGCTTATGGGATTTCCCACGGTTGACGCTGGAAGAAATGAACGGCAGTCCGCATCCGGCTGCGATTCGCAAAAAAACAGAGCGACAGCAGGAATTATTTCCTGCTGAGCGGAGCGCGGGATTAGAGATCCCGGAGGGGCTTTCTCCCGCATTGATTCCCCGGCTCGAAACCTACCTGAAGGAGCAGGCGGATATTGAGGCCAGTCTGCAGCAGCTGGTCACAGAAATCAGACACAGCGTGACCCGCTATAAGATTCGCCTGCTTTGTTTTGTGGCGCAGCTGGAACAGCGGGCAGCGAAAAAAAAGAAGAATCAACTCAACAGTGAGGCAGGCAAATCAGGGTACCAGTGGGTGTCGGTGCAGGAACTGGAAGCGTATCCGCTGTCGGTGACGGGCAGGAAGTTCGCGAAACTGCTGGCAGAGCGGATGTAGCCTGTTGATGAAAGTGCCGCTGTTTTGGGAGGGTATTCAAAAAGTGGCAGGCGCAAAAAAATCCCCATTCTCAAAATTGCCTGAGATTGAGAATGGGGAAAACGCATTTGACTCAAGAGAAGAAAGCGGCATCCGTGCCAAAAAGACCTTCCATGGAATATAAGCCTTTAGGGTTACCGGATGTGATGGGGATACTGAATGAGTCGCAACCCTCTCCTGTAGTCAAAGACGCTGTAGAACAATGGATATTGTTACTTGATTGTGCGTTAACCGGATAAATCTTTGAAGAGGGTGCCAAACTCGGGCATGTCCTGTTCCAGCAGATTTTGCCAGGCTTCCAGGTTCCAGATTTCCACGCAGATCACTGCGCCGATAATCATGACATCCTGATTGGGCTGAACTCCCAGAAACTCACGAAAGCCTTCCGGAATCGTGCAGCGAGAGCGATTGGCCAACTGAATGGTGCGATTTCTGGTCGACAGTAATCGTCCCAGGCGTTGCACTTCGTCCCAGCGATTCTCCAGGCGGTGTGACTGAATTTTCTGTTTAATCAGATCCACACCCTGCTGTTGTCTGTTCTGCCAGTCGTCGGCTTTCCAGAGACTGAGACAGCCGGCACGTTCCTTGGTCAGCATCGTTTCCCCTGATTCGTCGGTGATTGCCTGAGCCATTTCTGCCGGGAGCGAAATACGAAAGCGGTCGTCGACCGTTCGTTTTGTCTCTCCCGTGATAAATGTTTCACTGCTCATAACAAGCCTGTCCGAGGGGGATGCGTCAATCAGCTCTCAGCGATACCGAAGGTGTTCGATATTGTACTGGGCGGATAACCCACAATCAACTAGTTATCAAAGATCAATTGGGTAGGAAACCCACTAAGGACCGAATTTACCGTTGGTAATCCAAAAAGGCAATCACTGATTGTTCAATTCTGTCGATTTTGTCAATTTTTCTGCTCAGCTCTGATTTCAACTGCACATTCTGTTTCAGGAAAAATCGGCTGATTGAAATCAATGCGCGCCACTCAGACTCACGAAAAAAGTACGCATATTGAAGGCCGGCAGTGGCTGATATTCAGCTGCGCAGGCCGGGTTCTGCTGGGTATAATTCGCATCTCTTGAAGCCAGTGAAAGAGGACGCGCGAGAATGAGTTTAATCTCCGGGTGACACTTTGACGCAGTTGAGATGACTTCCAGAATTGAGAGTGACTGCTGAGGGGTGTGGCGAATTCTCTTTCCGGAGATTGTTTTTTTCACAGGCGCGAGATTGTCGCAGTTCGATTCAACACAGGTGTGACAATTGCGTGAAAGCGGCAGGAAAGCGGTGCGAAAACGGTTTGATCCGACCTGAAAATGAGTGGTGATCGGCCACTGGTGTCAGACGGTCAGCTGAAGACCTGGGGAAACATGCGGGAATGACGGCTGACCTTCACCACGAGTGCTCATGCACGCAGCGAGTGAAAAACGGTGCTACGCGCGCGACGCATATGACGACGTAGTCTCGCGAGAAGCGTGAGTGTGTCAAGCTGGATGTATGACACAGATGAAAACAGGAAACTTGTCAGAGAATATGCGATGTACAGATCGAGGATATCGCTGAAGCGGGAGAGTGCAGAAGCCTGTGAAATGAAAATGAAATAGAAACTTCAGCTGCCTGGCGGAGGTGCTGAAAATGTTTCAGGATCCGCCAGGCAAGCGAAGTGTGCCGCCTCGTCGTGGAGACGGGGCGGGTGAATCTTAATATTCACGGTTTTTAAGAATTCCGGGCAGAGGCACGGGGTAAGAACCATCAGCACGGGCGATGACGGGCGCTGGTGATTCCATGGTCAGTTTATCGACATCAGGAGCAAACTCCTGTTTGCAGTTCAGCATTTCATCGTAGGTGATGATCTGACCTGTGTGAGCGGCCATACGCCCCATTGATGTCACCAGGCTGGCTTCCGCACCACGACGCACTTCGTTGTAAGGCTGATCGTTGCGGATCGCGTTGATCAGATCTTCCCATTCCAGCTGATAGGGATTGGGCTCGGGTTGTGGGTAAGCCCAGACCAGGTTTTCATCGGTTTCGTTATAGCCTTTGTAAATGCGGGATTTTGCAGGGTGGTGGGCTGAAGTCGAGATAACAGCCAGCCCTTTGGTGCCGTGTGCAAAGCTGGCGAATTTCTGGCGACAGCCGGGAATCGTACGTCCCCGCAGGAACATCTTCGTGCCATCAGCGAATGTGTATTCGACGCTGTAGCTGTCGAAGTTCTGATCGACACTGTCTCCGCGGTAGTGACGTCCGCCGGAACCATCAGCCTGGACGGGCCAGGCATCTTTCATCCAGCAGCTTTCATCGATATTATGAATGAGGAAGTCACTGAAGCCACCACCACTGGCCCAGAGGAAGCCGTGAAATCGGGAGATCTGGTAGAGCAGTTCGCTGCTCATGTTTTCCGGTTTGGGTCCTGTTGCTGCGGAACCGGTCGGGCCGGCCATGCGGTATGCCCGGAGCTCCAGCACGTCGCCGATCTGACCGTCTTTGATTCGGTCGTGAAGTTCCTGGCGCGCTTTACAGTGCCGACACATCAGGCCCACGCCGACCTTGAGGTTTTTCTCTTCCGATTTTTTGGCAAGCTCAAGCATCTTGCGGGTGCTGGGTCCGTCGACTGTGATGGGTTTTTCCATAAAGACGTTGATGCCTTTTTCGATGGCATACCCGAATTGGACCCAGCGAAACGCAGGCGGAGTCACCAGCAGTACGACGTCTCCCGGTCCCAGGCAGCTGATTGCTTTCTCGTAACCATCGAAGCCAATAAATTTCTGATCATCGGGGACATCAACTTTGTCGCCAAATTGTTTTTCGAGACTCTTGTAACTGGTCTTGAGACGGTGATCGAAGACGTCGGCCATCGCGACCAGTTTAATCGGACCACTGGTCGTGGAGAGTGCGTTGGCCGCAGCACCCGTTCCGCGACCGCCACATCCGACGAGGGCAATTTTAATGGTACTTTCATCAGCAGCGTAGACATGGGGGATCGACGTACCGGCTAAGACAGAAGCCCCGGCTGCGAGTTTGCTGGAATTCTTTAAAAAATCGCGGCGGGATGAGACATTCTGGGGCGCTTCACTCATTCTGGGCTCCTTGGCAGTTCAATGAAATAAGATCAAATTTGGCATTTTATCTGATACGTCGATTGAACGAGGAGTGCTGGTTGACAATCGATATTCTGTGTGGACAGAAGCATAAGAACATCAGATAAATACATATGAGTATATCTGATTATATCAATGAGAAAGAGGCACTTGCAACTTGTTCTGCTAGATCGCAGAGAGGAATTGAGGGGCTGTTACAATAAAAAAAGCCGAAGACTGAATGAGAGTCTTCGGCTTTCGATTTGTTAGTGATGTTTAATATATAGTTTAGAAGTTGTAGCCAGGATTTTTAGGATCGAAGTCTGCATCCGTTAATCCGACGTTGGTGCGGATGTTGGTGTAGGTATATTCTTCGACTAATTCCGGCTGACTGTTTCTTCTGGTAGGCCAGTCATACTGTTCGACACGGACAGGCAGGTTGGTTTCCTTGTCGATGTACAGCCTGGTCATCTGGAAGCGGATACCCTGTTTCTGTTGCGGGTAGCTGGTCTGCAGTACTTTGCACTGCATGTTACCCAGTTTGGCATCCGGGAAATATTTAACGGCAACGCCGGCATCGACGGCTCGTTCTTCTTTCCACTGTTTCAGGATCTGATACAGCATTTTACGAATGCCGATCGTGGTAATCGGGTAGCGGCTCTCATCCATTGCCTGTGGGCTGTTGGGTTGCAGAGAGACGGTGCCGACAAGTCCCTTAATCCCGGTTTCATGGGCGAGAATCTGATTTCCATTTCGTCCATGGAAATAGATGACTTCGCGTCCGGCGTGTGGTTGCTGGAAGCCCAGGTAGACGCTCAATGGTTGCTCGCGAAACTTGATTGCCATTGTCTGGGTGGCCTGCATTTTACGGCCGACCTTCTCGCGTTTAATGAATGTTCCCTGGAAGTCTTTCACTTCCTCTGTCGTTTCGTAGCTCTTCATTGCGAGGCGAATCGCAGGATCAAGAGGATGTTCAGACTGTGCCTGTAATGGGCTGGTCTGTGTCAGGCAGGCAGTTGCGGTCAGAGCCAGAACTCCTGCGATGGCAACGAACTTCTTCGTCTGGCGAACCAGAACCGTGTTTTGTAAATAAGAGTGCTGTTTAACCATTGAATTCCGTGACTCCCTTTGTCGAAATCCACTTGCTTCAGGCTGATTTCCGACTGAGCACGGTAGGCGGAAACACTGTCTGAAACCAGTAAGAAATATAGACCACACAGATTTACGAAACCGCTGAGGGGTTTCCTGCAGTGAAATGATAAGGTCTTTTAAATGAATGTCGAACACAGATTCAATCTGCATTATGACTTGATACTGTAGTATAAGATCGAACCTCAAGACAAACCGTAATCAATCAGATCACGTGTTCTCCCTGTTTTTTTATAAATTGTCAAGACAGATTCTTCAGATTGACTTGTCGCTTTATTGCGATGCGTACCATTTATGTTTGCCAGGGCTGCCTGTTGACCCATTTTAACAGTTGGGGGTCAGGCAGGGAACAGAAGATTTTGTGTAGATTTCCTGAAAACAAGAGAATTCGCTAAAGTTCAATTGTTCCGTTTACGGTCTTTCTGTATGATCCGCATCCCTGTCACCAGCTGGATTGCTTTATATCGTTTACACTCGAGTGGTTTCAGGTAGCAATGATTCAACAGAGTTCCAGGTTGTAATCGAGCCTGGGACAGGCCATTGAGTGATTGTAAAAAGTGGTTGGCCAAGATGGTTTCTGGTAACCAAAACATTGAGAACAAGGAGTGTTCCCATTGTTCAAATCGGATAGTTTCCGATAGCGTGATTGCGAACATGGAGGAGAAACGCAAATGCGCTCCAAATCAAATGACTTTTTTTCAACGCTGCTTGTACTGATCCCCCTGGTCGCAGTACCGATGCTGGCGATATTCGGCATTCCGGAAATCGCTCCCGTTAAAAAGTCGGCTCTCAATGAAAACGATCTCTTCGAAAACGAAGGTTCCACCCGCTCTCCCTTTGAAGAAATTTCGTTCGACAGCTCGTCGCATGAAATTGATTTAGGCAGTGAAGCTGCTCTGGCAGATCGATCCGCTCAGGCCGGCGCGGGAATGCGAAACCCTTTTGGTGAAACAGCGTCTCCACAAAAAGGTCATAGGCAAGGGGAAGAATGGCTGCCTCCCGCCGGGGCCCTGGAAGGCTGGGAACTGGAACCCGCGCCTGCTCAGCGGAGGCCCGATCGGAATGTGAGGGAGCTGGCATCGTCAGAACCGCAAGAACGTCAGCCACCTGGCGGTAATCCCATCCAGCAGGCCTCATTTGATAACCAGTTCGGCGCGGCAAACGCACAGGATTCATTTAACCAGTCAGGGGTTCAGCCGATCGATACGGAAGCGAATCCATTTAATCAGAATACACAGCCACCATCGCAGTCAGAAGTTGCACCAGCGGAAGCCATCGATCAGCAGTTTCGGCAGCGTGCAGAAACGATGTTAAGGCGAGATCCCGCGACGTGGAGTGCCGCCGTACAGAAATTGAATGAACTGGGAATTCGTGATTATCGTCTAGAGCCAGGCTCCCGAGCTGACGAATTTTTATTCAGCTGTTCCTACTCTCCCCCTCACAATCCGCGCGTCTCGCGGCGGTTTATGGCAGAAGCACTTGACCCGTTGAAGGCGGTGATTAAAGTGTTGCAACAGGTTGACGAGTGGAATCAGAGTCGCTGAAACAACCAATAAAAACAGCCCTCTCTGAATTGATTCAAAGAAGGCTGTTTTATTTTGCGTTGGATTGTTTCAGACGGTGTCCCGTTTTACTGAAGCGTCTCCAGGGCCGTTTGGACCGAGTATCATAAATTGAGAGACGCCAGGTTTAAATGTGATGCGTATCAGAAGATCAGGCTTCGTTCTTCTTTTTCTTCTCTTTGTTTTTCTTCTTCTTTGCATCCATTTTTTTGCGCAGCTCTTTGGATGTCGGTGGTGCCTGTCGTTTCAGATGGGAGCGTTGATCGATCGTTCCTTCTGCTTCTTCGATCTGGCCACACAGGTCTGCAATTGAAGCAGCAACATCCTGCTGACGGTAAGAGGAAGAAGCCGACCAGGCACGGCAGCTTTGATGGCCTTCGATGTGGTAACTCTGATCAAGGCTGCGGATGGCGTGGCTGAACTCGACCATTTCATCGTTGATGGCAGTCGAAGCCGCACTTAATCCAACTGTGGCACCCAGAATTCCTACGGTACCAAGCATGACCAGTTCAGCAGACATCACTAAACCAGCTTCATCACGCCAGAAATTATTCAATAGATTCATAACAGACCTCTCAAGAAAGTGGTGACAGTTCAATTGAGAGTGAGGTGAGAATGAGTTCCGCCTGTGCCGATTGTAACGATTATTCGGATAAGTGGGATTGTAACGATTGTTTAACAGGTGTTAATATGGATTGACTGTAAAATTTAGATAAAATTTAAAATGGTTCGGCAAAATGTTTATAAGTGTTTGTGTGGAAAGACTTAATGTGCGATGGCGGGTAGTGTTTTCCCTGTTTTTCGGGAGTACCTGCGGCAAGGTGGGCGGTTGTTACAGCGCGAGTATGGCTGAGAAAAGTCTGGTCACGACAGCAGCGGTAGGTGAGAGGGCGGAGTTAATGGCTGTGATTAAGACAAATTCACTCGGCATGGAAGGATCTTTCAGGAGAAATTCGCGGGAGTGAATCCCTTTATACTTGCCTGATTTGTCGTTTCGGGGCATGATCGTAACGATCTTTGCTTTCGAGTTCACATAAATATGCCGCGGATCAGGAGAAGGGCCAGCCCAATATGTCTTCACAGCAATCGCCACTCACTATTGGTATTCGACTTTCCATTATGATGTTCCTCGAGTTCTTCGTGTGGGGGGCCTGGTATGTAACCGTGGGCAACTACATGGGGGCGAACGGGATGGGTGATGCGATTTACTGGGCTTACACTGTCGGGCCGATTGCAGCCATTCTTTCTCCCTTTATATTAGGGATGGTCGCTGACCGATTCTTTTCTTCAGAACGGGTGCTGGCTGTCCTCATGATTATTGGGGGCGTTGCCCTTTATATTGCTCCGAGTGTAGTTGGAGAGGGAGGAGCAGGCAGCAAGACATTCATCTTGTTATTACTGCTGCATATGCTCTGTTACATGCCCACATTAGGGCTGACCAACACGATCGCATTTACTCATTTGAAGAATCAGGAAGTCTGGTTTCCCCTGGTGCGTGTGTTCGGGACGTTTGGCTGGATCGGCGCGAATATTCTTGTCAGTAAGGTGATGGAGGCAGATATGACCTCCAAACCGCTGCTGGTCGCTGGGGGGGCAGGTGTGCTTATGGGGATTTACAGCTTAACACTGCCCCACACTCCCCCTCCTTCCAAGGGAAAGGCGATTTCTGTACGAGACATCCTGGGCCTGGATTCACTGGCTCTGTTAAAAGATCGCTCCTTCCTCGTATTCATGGCGAGTTCCTTATTAATCTGTATTCCGCTGGCTGCTTATTATGCCTACGCACCTGTTTTTGTAGCAGATGCTGGTATTTCTAATCCTGCCTTTCAGATGTCGTTCGGCCAGATGTCCGAAGTGTTGTTCATGATATTGATGCCGTTCTTTTTCAAATTCCTGGGTGTCAAACGGATGCTGCTGTTTGGGATGTTCGCCTGGGTGGCCCGTTATACATTGTTTGCAGCAGGTGCCGGGGCAGGGGCTGTAGAAATGGGAGCGAACAGCGTTTACTGGATGATTATATTCGGGATTGTTCTGCATGGGATCTGTTATGACTTCTTCTTTGTCACAGGACAGATATACGTCGATCAGAAAGCGGGCCCTGCCATTCGTGCACAGGCGCAGGGTTTTCTGGTATTAGCCACCCAGGGAATCGGGATGCTGGTGGGAGCCCAGATCAGTGGTGTTTTAATCAATCGAATTGTGATTGGTGATGGTGCAGCCAAATTGAAAAACTGGGAAGAATTCTGGATTTACCCTGCCGTAGCTGCATTTGTGATTATGGTGGTGTTCCTGTTCCTGTTTAAGGATGATCCGAAACGAGCCGTCACCGAAGAAGACGTTGCCAAGGCGGCAGGCACAGAAGAGTTGGTTTAAGTTGCTGCCTGAAGAAATAAAACAGCCCTCTGTTCCCGGCGAGCAGAGGGCTGTTTCTGTTTTCAGTGTATGAAACGTTGGCAGTCAATGATTATTGACGTGGCACAGGCGCTGCCTGCAGTCGCACGGGCATCATTGATTCGACCAGAATAAATTCCCCGCGGAGATCATTGCGGAACCAGCGTTTTCCAGTCACGCCGACGGGCTGGCCGATCGCCGCATCCAGATTGATTTGTGGTGAGACCGGCTGCAGATAAGCCAGAAACTGGCCGTTGGGAGCAGTCAGTGCATGTGTGGGCATTCCCCGGCGAACATTGCTCAGCCGGCGAACGATTCCCGCTCCAGAGAATTGAGGCTGCGCTGCTGGTGTTGATTGCTGTGTCATGCCTGGTTGCGGTATTGAAGGCTGGGGTGCACTGGGTTGTGGCAGTGGGGCCAGCGGTTGTGTGGGAAGCGTCGGTTCGGATGCAGGTTCCGGCGTTGGTGGCAGTATCGATTCAGAGCCGGGTGAGATGCTGGAATCAGGAGTGGGATAGCGGCTCGTTTTATTCTGTTCCGGAGCCATCGAGACCAGTTCCGCATCGCGTTTACTGGTTTCTTCAGCCAGTTTCAGAAAATCCTGATACTCGGATTGCACTTTACGATAGCGATTCACGGCTTCGATCCGCAGGTCAATTTTGCTGGCGATCGCTGGATGTTTGATTTCCTGTTGCAGGGTTTTGTAATCCTGTTCCAGTCCATTCAGATCCCAGGCAGTCGGTTCTGCTTCGATCATGGCACGGAACTGAGTGTCGATCGTTTTAATGGCATCTTTGGCGGCAGCAATCTGTTCCTCTTCGGGAACACTGCGCCGGGCGGAGCCATCTGTGGGAGTTTTAATCATTTCCTGCCGGGGGGCAGGTGAATTATTGAGTTGTGTACTGCCCTGGCTGAACGGATCATTCTGATTGGCGGCGATGGGTTGATCGATGGGAACCGGGGCACTTTTTCCAGGTTGATACTGGTCTGTCGGGATAATCAGATGCCCTTCAATCCACCGCCATTCACCCGTGGGCGGTTTGATCTGGTACATCAGCACATTCCCGAATTCTGTGGGAACATTTTTACTGCCGAGAATAGTTACTTCATCATTTTTGGAAAGCCGAATCTGCTCAACGTCACGTGATTCACCAAAGGCACTTCCTACCCGAACCACAACGCCGTTTTCAGTGACGCGTCCTGATTGATTTCCTGTTTTCTGTACGTGTTCCGCACGGATCCAACTGAAGCTTCCCTGCGGAGGGGAAATCATGAACCAGCCGCCTGGATCGTGGCGATGCACGGTGACGCGATTCCCCTTTTTGAGTTTGAGGGTGGGATAATAACGCGTTCCATTCCCACTACGGACCAGCGCTTCTTCCGCATTGACGACCGCGTCGTAGGGAAAAGTGCGTTTGGCCGCAAAGCTATCGTCAGCAAGACTGAGAAACAGCCCTGTGATTAATAAAGGTGTCAGAATCCAGCGGTCTAACGGACACATGGAATAAGCCTCCGTGCTGACTATAAAACAGCCCATTTGAAAGTATTTATTGAGGTGTCGAATGTGATCAATTCAACAGATAAGGTCAGGGAATTCGAATCGAAAAGGATTCAATTGAGGGGAAAGGTCCTGGTAGAGAAGTTGAAAGAGGGGCGTTTAATAATCAAAAACAAATTATAGGGCAAGACCAAAAACCGTGCTGAACGAAGGTGTCTGTGATTTACTGCCAAGAATAATGTCAAACAGCGGGGTTTGCATGAGAGGAGAATGGAGATCGATCTGAAAATGACTGCAAATGCTCACTTTTTCGTATTGACGTAAAATCCAATCTATGCAAAATTATCGTTCTCTCAGTATGGTTAGCTGGCTCATATGACATGAATCCAGTTGTATCATTAGAGTAAAATCACATTTCCCAGAGACTTTGATCACGAAACTGTCATATAGAGGCTGGGTACAGTTTCGTTACCAAATCAAGAGAAATTCTAATTCGTTTGATCGCCACTACGGAGAGTGGTCCATTCTGCAAAGGAGTGCTTAGGTCGTGAAAAAAATTATTGCTTCAGTTACATGTGTTGCCATCGCGGGTTGTTTTGCCTGTTTCACTGAAACAGCGTCAGCGCAAGGCACCGCACCTGCTGCGGGGGCCAGCTCTGCAGTGCACAAAGTGGGCCTGATTGATATGGCGCACGTGTTCAAGAACTACGAGAAATTTACAGCGCTGCGTGAAGAGCTGAAAGAAGAGATCCAGGGGAGTGATGCCAAAGCCAAAGCGATGGCAGAACAGATTCAGGCAGTTCAGAAAGAAATGCAGGACTTCAAACAGGGAAGCCCTGAATACCTGGCACGCGAAAAACAGCTGGCCCAGGCTGCTTCTGATTTCGAAGCATTCCGCAAAGTGGCGCAGCGTGACTTCCTGCGAAAGGAATCACGAATCTATCACACCATCTACATGGAAGTGACAGACACAGTCAAGAAGTATGCCAAGATCTACAACTACACTCTGATCATGCGGTTTAACCGGGAAAGCCTGGACACGGATGATCCCAAAAAACTGATCCAGGGCATGAATCGCCAGGTGGTATTTCACCGTGCCGACGATGACATCACATTGTCAGTACTGGACTACCTGAACCGCAGCTACAAGCCTGCAGGGACCGCTACTGGCCCGAAGACAAGCACTTCACGCTAAGCTGAATGTAGTGTGAGCACTCTCTTGGATGCAGCGCAGGTTCTTTCACCTGCCTGCATCCTTTTTGTGATTTTTTCAGGCACCCGCCAGTAAGCCGTCAGCGAAGGAGTAGGCAATGCGAACTCGTAACCAGAGAACGCTGGCCAGATCATTACAGTGTTCCGGGGTGGGGATTTTTACGAACAGCGATGTGAAAATTCGCTTCTGTCCTGCCCCTGAAAATCATGGGGTTCAGTTTGTACGAACTGATCTGGCTGGTTCAAAACCAATCCCCGCTTTGATTGAAAATGCTGTTTTTAAACAGCGACGGACTGCAATTGAATTTCAGGGTGCCTCAGTCGAAATGATCGAACACGTCATGGCGGCGTTAGCGGGCCTGCAGATTGACAACTGCCGCGTTGAAATCAATGCACCGGAAGCACCCTGTTTTGATGGTTCTTCACTGGAACTTTCAGAGGAACTGCTGGGAGCCGGTATTGTAGAACAGCCTTTTCAACGGAAACAGATCTGCATTGAGCAGGCTGTGACCGTCGAGGATGAGTCTGGCAGCTTTATTCAGGCCAAGCCTTTAAACCGTTCGGTGCTGGCCATCGGCTATTACCTGAATTACGGCGAAGATTCTCCCGTGTCTCCCCAGTGTCTGACGCTGGAAATTAATCCGGAGACCTGGATGAGCCAGCTCGCCTTTGCCAGGACATTCGTACTGGAGCACGAAGTCGAAGCGATGCAGTCACTGGGTTTTGGCCAGAAGCTGACTGCGAAAGATCTGCTGGTACTGGGAGAGCAGGGACCCATCGAGAATGAACTGCGAACATTAGACGAATGCGTGCGTCATAAAATTCTGGACTGCCTGGGAGACTTTGCCCTGATCGGTTGTGATTTGCAGGGTTATTTCTGTGCCCATCAGTCCGGTCACGCGTTAAACCGAGAGTTAATCAAAAACCTTAGAGCAACACAACAGTCTGCACTATCTGACCACAGCTGGAAGGTTGCCTGAAATTCCATTTTCGGTTGCTGTATCAGCAACTTCACATTCACCATCTGGTACGTCGTTGACTGCAGACTTTTCAGGATGTCGAACATGCCGACAAAAATTTCAAATCTATCCTATGTCGATCCCCAGGCAGAAATCGGGGAAGATGTGACCATCGGGCCATTTTGTCATATTGGACCGCATGTCACTATTGGAAACGGGACTGTGCTGGACAGCCATGTTTCCATCACCGGGCACACCACGATTGGCGAACGCAATCGATTTTTTCCTACAGCCGTCATCGGCAGCGAACCTCAGGATGCCGGTTACTCCGGAGCACCTACCACTGTTGTGATCGGCGATGACAACCTGTTTCGCGAAGGTTGTACAATCCATCGGGGAGCGGAAAAAGAAGATCACTGTACCCGTATTGGAAATCGGAATACGTTTCTCTGTAACGCGCATGTGGCACATAACTGTCGCGTTTTTGATGATGTCACACTGGTCAATGGAGTGTTACTCGGCGGCCATGTGCACGTTCATGACCGGGCCATTGTCTCAGGTAATACTGTCGTGCATCAGTTCTGTACCGTTGGAACACTGGCGTTTATCAGTGGATCTGCCCGTGCTACCGTTGATGTGCCTCCTTTCATGATTTGTACTGGATCCGATGATTTTCGCGTGCGAACCGTGAACATAGTCGGGATGCAGCGTTCAGGAATTTCAGAGAGTTCGGTTGCCGCCATTCGTCGCGCGCATCGATTGTTTTACCGCAAGAATAAAAAACTGGAAGAAGTCCGCGAGATCTTCAGTGAAGAACTGGAAGGCGTGATCCCGATGGCATTACAAACCCTGTTTGAACATTTTCAGGCAATTCAGGGCAGTAAAGCAGGACGGGGACGTGAAGCAGCCGCACGGAGTGCCAAATTCAACCCGGAAGATATTAATCAGCAAGCAACACGGAGAGCAGCATGAGTTCATTGAATGTAGCCGTTGTCGGAGTCGGGGCGCTGGGCCGTCATCATGCACGAATTCTGGCAGGCCTGGAAGGCGTCAATTTGTGTGCCGTTGCTGATACCAATCCGGTTCAGGGGCAGGCCATTGCCGAACAGCATGGCAGCCGCTGGGTCTCCGATTACCGGGAGCTGTTTGAAGGCGTCGATGCCGTCTCGCTGGCTGTTCCGACTCACGCACATCTGGCGGTCGCCAGCGAGTTCCTGTCGCGTCAGATCCCGGTTCTGGTAGAAAAACCAATCGCCTGCAATCTGGAAGAAGCAGAAGAACTGGTCCGCATTGCCGAAGCACACCGCACTTTACTGCAGGTGGGGCATGTCGAACGCTTCAATCCTGCTACCCAGGCTGCCTTTGAACGTTGTCCGAACCCGCGGTTCATTCGCAGTGAACGGGTCAGTCCTTATACATTCCGCTCTACCGATATTGGCGTGATTCACGATCTGTTGATTCATGATATTGACCTGGTACTCTCTATTGTGAAATCGACTGTCAAAAGTGTGGAAGCGTTTGGAATCTCAGTGATGGGAGAACATGAAGACGCTGTCCAGGCACGTTTGCGGTTTCAGAATGGCTGCATCGCCGATCTGACGGCGAGCCGAATTTCACCAACAGCGAAACGGGCCATGCAGCTCTGGGGCGCTTCCGGGTGTGTCAGCGTTGATTTTACCAGTCGTGAAGTCACCGCTTATCGGCCTTCCGAAACGCTCCTGTATGGAACGCCTCCCCTTGAGCGCGCCCGGAAAGCGGGAGCCAATCTGGAAGCATTGAAGCAGGATGTCTTCGGAACATTTCTGAAAGTGGATACGCCGGAAGTCTCTGCTGCGGATGCTTTGACAGCGGAGCTTTCCAGTTTTGTCGATGCAATCCGGACGGGATCAGAGCCACTGGTTGGCGGTACACAGGCTCTGCAGGCAATGCAGGTTGCCGAGCAGGTACTGGCAGCCGTGAATGAGCACGAATGGGATGGAAGTCAGCAGGGAGCAGTCGGGCCGTTCATTCAGTTCCCCTCAGAAGAACGCCGACTGGCCGGTTAACGCAGCCAGTCAGCGAGTTGTGCCTCTGCTGTCAGTTCAAAGACTGTCTTATTTCAGCTCTTTGAGCGCGGCGGTGACTTCTTCTGCATGACCGTCGACTTTCACCTTAGGCCAGGCAGCTGCGATTTTGCCTTCCTTGTCGATCAGGAAGGTGGATCGCTGAATGCCCATGTACTTTTTGCCATAATTCATCTTTTCCACCCAGACTCCATACTTCTCTGCGATCTCATGGTTTTCATCTGAGAGCAGGGTGAAGGGGAGTTCGAACTTGGTTGCGAATTTTTCGTGTGAAGCGACCGAGTCAGGGCTGATGCCTAAAATGACTGTGTCCTGGCGTTTGAATTTGGCGACCCGGTCCCGAAAATCACAGGATTCGGTCGTGCAGCCAGGCGTATTATCTTTAGGGTAAAAGTAGAGGAGTACATTTTTTTCTCCCTTAAACTGACTCAGACGCACTTTCCCTTCCGGGTAGGCGGGGAGATTAAAAGCAGGAGCACGCTTGCCAGCTTCGGGTACTTTGCTTTCGGTAGCCATTTGAAAATCCTTGAGATTGAGGGAGTAGTCGGCGTTGTTGCCTGTTAAAAACTGCGCGAGCTTGCCAGCCTGATTACATTGCAGGCTGCGATCTGTCCGTTTCTCACGCACGTGCATTCTAACAGGCGGACGTCAGCTTTTCGACTGACCGTGTTTCACGAACGCGAGGTAGTATGCCTGGGTCACGTGCGCCAGTATTGCCGGTGGTATTTCATAATCGTATTCAGAGCCGGTTTCGCCTGCCCCTGGGAATTGATCAGACCGGAATAAGGAAAGCGTCTGGCATCCTGATCTCGAAAACGGGACCAGTATACGCCGGTGACAGAGGGTTTGGCTAACAGCAGAGGCAGGTAGAGATCGACCCATTCGGCCTGGGCTGCTTCACTCCAGCCGGTCTTCCACTGGCTGGCCTGTACCTTGGACATGGACGGGTTTTTCTCATCCAGGTCAGAGTCATCACTGGGGAAGGCGAGCGTGAGGTGCAAAGGCAGGTTCAACACACTCCATTTATCAATCAGCTTGGAGATATCCAGCAGATCATGATGATGGGACCCGTTGGGGTAGTAACCGATTCGCAGTTCCAGATCGATTCCTGACAGGCCGACTCCCAGACGGTCGATCGCGTCCACAAACTGCATGGGCGATAACTGGTGCTGACCCTTCGAAAGGTAATCTCCCCAGGGTTGTTCGACGCGAATGTAGCATTGAATGGAGTCGTCGGTCTGCCTGGCGATCTCGATGGCCCGGGCGGTGAGTGTCAGGCGAGTTTCCTCGTTGAGACCGAAGACACCTCCCGTATTCATCGCGGAAACCAGCGTCCAGGTGCGTATGCTGCCGGTATAGCGGGTAATGGCCGTTTCAATAAAATGCGAGATAATGCTCTGGAAATTGACCATATCGATCTTCCAGGATTCCAGCCAGTCGGGCAGGCCCTGAGGTGCAAAATCCAGCAGGCAGCCGCCCCGGATCAGCAGATTATTTTTCTCACACCACTCCACCTGCTGGTCACAGAGATCCCAGTCCTGCTCTCCTTCATATTTTTCGATCAGTTTCCAGTTGACCAGGTCAATATTCGCGGCATCAAAAGCCTGACAGATCTGCTTACCTTCGCTGGCATTGGGGATAAACTCCCCCAGATTACAGCCGAGCGAGACCGGGAGTTTCATCGACTGGGAGCGCTGGTGCAGAATGGTCAGTCGCTGACGGGCATAAATCTGAACCAGCATTTCCGCAGCCGCATGCGCTTTCTGCAATGCCACCCCCGCCAGTTCAGAACATTCTTCCAGTTGGTCCTGGATGACTGCTGCCTGTGCGAAAGCCGTAAAGGCTTCATCGTGTAATCTGATTAACTCAGCCGGGATATTCAGGCCTGCAATCTGCCAGACACTGAGCTGGTCTTTCAGCGTCGAGATTTTCCCCCGCGCGAGTTCGAGCATCAGGACATAAGGCTCTTCGCGTTCGGGAAGGGAAGCCGTTCGGACGACGGGTCGACCAAAGTCGGTAATATTCCAGACGATGTTGAGCTTACAGCTCTGGGACGTCTGCCTACGAAAGGTCAGAATATTCCCGTCTACTTCAACCCGCGTAGGAAACACACGGCCGTCGACTGCATTCAGATAGGCGCGATGAAGATCAGACCAGTCTTCAGGTACTTGAGAGGGTGCAATTAAAAAACGCAGGTTGCCCATGTAACGGGTCGCAATCGTTATCTGAATGTAGAAAGAAGAGTTAAGAGTGTCATCGGGTTTATTGTAGCGGCTCCTGAACGATTTTGGGATCGTATCGCACAGGATGATGATGTAACGGGTTAAGGGACGCGCGAGAGACCGGGCCTTGATCTCCATTATTGCATTTGAGAGACCAGAGGCAAGTGTAGAGTCGTATGTATGTACATGCTGGGGGAGATACTGAAACTGACCTGAGTCTGACGATCCCCCATTTCGTAAGGGATTTACGGGTTATAATCGGTCCTGAATTGTTTAGCAGCATTGATCCCGCTACACTTCGGGTGTTCAAATTCATTAGATTTTAATCAGGGTGGTCACTGCATATGGCTTCAGCAGCTTTTACTGAAAGCACGCTTTCCGGCGTTCCCGTAAAGCGGGGAAAAGTTCGTGATGTATATGATTTTGGGGATCGGTTGCTGTTCGTGGCGACGGACCGCATCAGTGCTTTTGACTGGATTCTGGCTCCCGGAATTCCAGATAAAGGCCGGGTTTTGACCCAGATCAGCCGCTTCTGGTTTGAACGTTTTACCGGTATCTCCAATCATCTGCTGAGCATGAACCCTGCCGATCTGCCTCTGCCCGATGACGCGGATCTGGAGGCCTTACGTGGACGTTGCATGGTGGTCCGAAAAACGGAAGTGGTTCCCTTTGAATGTGTCGTCCGCGGTTATCTATCCGGTTCCGGCTGGAAAGATTATCTGGCGAGTGGCGCCGTCTGTGGAATCGAGCTGCCGACAGGGATGCAGCAGAGCGACCAGCTGCCCGAGCCTCTCTTTACACCGGCCACAAAGGCAGAGACCGGCCATGATGAGAATGTCTCGTTTCAGATGATGCGGGATGCGATTGGCGGTGAGCTGGCGGACCGCCTGCGTGAACTGAGTATTCAGATCTATCTGCAGGGGTCGGAATATGCACGTCAGCGGGGGATCATACTGGCGGATACCAAGTTTGAATTCGGACTGCTGGACGGGGAACCGATTCTGATTGACGAAGTTCTGACTCCCGACAGTTCCCGCTTCTGGCCGGCCGACCTGTATCAACCGGGGGGCGCTCAGCCTTCACTGGATAAACAGTTTGTACGTGACTGGCTGGAAACCACGAGCTGGGACAAAAACAGTACTCCGCCTGTGCTGCCCGATGAGATCGTAATGAAAACCCGTGAAAAGTATTTTGAAGCATTTCAATTGCTGACAGGGCAGGAATGCAGCTGGTAATTCGAGTCTGAAAACGATTGGAATTCAGGAAAATCTGGCGATGGGGTCCCTGGCTTACTATACTGGATACAGTTGAATTTCTCCGGTGGGGCGAAACGGATTATCGTTTCAGTCGGAACAGATTACCCTGGTTCTCTGTTTGTACCGGTGTTGAGGCACTGGATTGCCAAATTCAGCGATTTCTCCTGAATTATTGCCAATGAACGGTTCGAGTAATCGTAGGTTATCGACAGGGATATTTAATTTCTCAAATTCGGACAGACAGTCTGTCGATGAAACCAGTATGACTGTACGACTAATACCTGAATTCGTTTCTGATTCCCAACACAGCTCTGGTCGATTATTTCCATCCCGTTTTGTGTCTGCGCTGATTCTATGTTTCCTTGTAATGAATTTATCTCTGCTTCCGACTGCACACGCCGGTGAGGTGGAACTGGAAAATGGTACGATTCTCCGGGGAGATGTCGTACCGATTCTGGGGCTGACGGAAACACTGGCGTCTCGCCTTGAAGCTAAAGATGTCGAAGTGGAACTGCCTCCCCGCAAGCTGGAAGCATTTCCGATCATTCTGATCGATGATGGAATGGTTCGTTATTTTGTCCCCCGCCGCGCGACGGTCCGGATGAATAACGATCAGGATCTCTCACGATATGAAACGTTCAAGCTGCCACAGAAGGTTACGGGGCGGAACCAGATGCTGAAAACCGTCGGATCATATATTGATGTTACCGATTTCGATAAATTTGGTCGACGGACCGTGACCCTGAATACGAGTCAAGGCAGTCTGCCTTTACTGCAGGGTGTTACCGAGATCACACCGCATCACCTTAAGCTGACAGGACTCAAACAGCAATGGAATCTTGGTCTGCGTACGACTTCGATCAAGGAGGAAATCCTGGACGCCATGCTGAACAACGCCATCGATCACCTGAACCCGAATGAGCGCATCGCGGTGGCCCGGTTCTATATTCAGGCCGGCCTTTACCTGCCTGCTGGAGAAGCTTTTGAGGCGATAGAAAATGATTTCCCGGAATACAAAGATAAAATCGCGACGTATGTTTCTGAGTTGCGCACACTGCACAGCCAGCAATTGCTGGATGAACTGAACCAGCGTCGCAGAGCAGGCCAGCATCGCCTGGCACAAGATGCCATCATGAAGTTTCCTACTAATAATGTGGCGCAATCCATTCTACGTCAGATCCGCGAAGTTCAGGATGATTACCACAAACGACAGGAGCAGATCGATAAAGCACGCATTCGACTGGGAGAGCTGGAAGCAGAGATCCAGGATCCCGAAACGCGAAAGCTCCTGCAGGCATACCGTCGCGAGGTGATGTCCCAGCTTAATTTCGAAACCATTGATCGTCTGGGGGCGTTCCTCAATCTGGAAAGTGATGATTCACTGACGGCACGGGAAAAGCTGGCGCTGGCTTATTCAGGCTGGATCGTAGGTGCAGCAAATGTCGCGACCGATTTGAATACCGCGTTGAACCTGTGGACGGCCCGGGCCCAGGTCCTGGAGTACCTCAGGACCGAAAATAAGCAACTCCGCGAAAATATGCTTGAAACGCTGAGTAAACTGGAAGGCATCTCCGCGGCAGTCGTCAAACAGATGATTCCGCTCCTGCCACCCATTCTGGATGCGCCAGTGCGGGATGTTACAGATTCCTTTCCCGTTCATGTGACAGACCCGAACGCCGAAGTGCCCGTGTCATATTCCGTTTTGTTACCCATTGAATATGATCCGCATCATACCTATCCCATGATTGTCGCGCTGCGTCCTTCTACTCTGAGTGCCGATTCAGAACTGGGCTGGTGGGGCAAGTATAAAGATGGCCCCGGCCAGTCACAACGTCGCGGTTACATCGTGATTGCACCGGAATACCTGCAGAAAGACCAGCACAATTACGAGGACAATGTCACCGCACATTACGCTGTCATTGAATCCATTCGCGATGCGCGAAAACGCTTCAATGTGGATTCGGACCGTGTATTTCTCACAGGACACGGAACCGGCGCTGATGCAGCTTTTGATATCGGGATGTCGCATCCGGACCTGTTTGCCGGCGTGATTCCCATTGCAGGCAAAACCAGTGCCTTCAACCTGCACTACTGGCAGAATGCCAAAGATTTGCCCTTCTACATTGTGGGAGGTGAGCTGGACCGGGATACTCTGGAGCATAATTCGCTGGTGATCAATCGCATGATGCGCTATGGCTATGATGTGATTTATGCCGAGTACAAAGGCCGCGGCTATGAAAGCTATTACGAAGAGATTCACAATCTGTTTAACTGGATGGAACTCCAGAAACGGTTTAAGTATCCCAAAGAGCTTGAAGAAAAAATTCTACGTCCGATCGATAATCGGTATTACTGGGTGCGCACGGAAGGCTTTCCTCCTCAGATTATGCGTCCGGTCAATTTTACCGGGAATCAGCGTATCCGCACGCGCCCCGTGAGCCTGAAAGTCAGCATCAAATTAGGCAATGTGATTTATGTCAGTTCAGGCGGAAAGATCAACACGCTCTGGCTCAATCCGGAACTGGTCGATTTTGATAAACGCCTGGAAGTCCGCATAGACGGTCAGCGGAAGTTCAATGATTTTCTGCGCCCCGATATGAAAGCCATGCTGGATGATTTCAAAAATCGAGGAGACCGTCAGAAACTGTTTGACGCACGGCTCGATTTCTTTTAATTGCCCACAAATGACATGATCCGCGCAGCGTGTCCTGTGCTGGATGTCTTCCCGCTGACACGAATCCTCGCCTGATGTTTTCCCGGCTTCAATTCGCTGTTAAAGACGACAGTGCGAGGATAATGCAAACCTTTACTATAGTGATGATACAGGTCGAATGGCTGAAACGGACCATCATCAATACTGACTTCCAAGATACCGGCATCAGGGCCGGCCACGACAAAGACGCCCAATGCGGTTCCTTTGAAATCGAGCACCAGCTCCGCTCCCGCCTTATTTGCGGTCAGTATGGGAATGCTGGTGAAGCGGCTGCGTTTACTGCCGGGGATGTCATCCCACCCGGGTACCTCAATGGTCCAGCCTGATTCCAGTTTCGCATTTTTGATATCAATGAAATGTCCCTTGATAAAACTGTGGGGGTCGAGTGATTTGGCTGGCACCGGATGTTTGACCGGTTCTCCCGATTCCTGCCAGGCCTTCGTCAGCAGTTTTTCAATCATGGCTGCACAGATGGCATTTCCGAAGGGAGCGGGGTGGGTGCCTCCGAACTGTTCCCAGGTCAGCTGTTTCGCCTGAATCAGACGGGCGACTTCACTCGCCAGGTCAACGGTAGAGACCTGGTAGTGGCGGGCAACCTGTTCATGGCTGGAACTGGAGAGAGGTTTCTGTTTGTTTTGAATGGTCTCCAGCATGGAGGGATTCACAAAGTGAACCATTACGATATCCGCAGACGGGTTGTGGCGACGGATCTGGGCAATGATGCCTTCCATGCCCCTGATGGCGGCGGCTTCTGAATGACCTGCATCCTGGTCATCGTTGACGGCGAATTCCACAAAGAACAGATCGACGGGACCCTGGCTCAATACATCACGATTTGTGCGGAAGGCTCCCGTATTCGAACAGGTGGAAGAAATGCCAGCGTTAGTAAACTGAAAGCTGGTGTCGGGAAAGGTCTTTTTCAGGAATTCCATGACCATCGGACGATAGCCATTCATTTCCGTAATGGAGCCGCCCAGAAATGCAACATGGCCGGATTTGGTCGATTCGAATAGATGCTTACTGTTCAGATAGTTGCCCCGCAGCTGGATATGCTTTTCTGAAACCGCAGGAAGATTCTGGGGAGGTGCTGCGGTGACATACGTGTTGCTTAAAAAGAGGAGCAGCAAAACGAAATCAACGGTCGGTCGAGCGCCGTGTGTGTGGAATTTCATATCATTAGAAACTTAAAAAGAGGAAGCAATTCCTGTCGTGGGCAGGAAGATGAACGATTCGTGTGATTTCCAGCATGCAGAATATGAGAGCCGAGGTCAAGAGTTCTGCCTTTCAACAATTGATTTCAGGCACCCCGGTTCGCTACGATAAAAGCTGAAACGGAGCCGGTTGTCCTGCTTCGTACACTGAAAGCCCTCAGCGTTGGCAGGAGTATTCATGAAATCGTCGTCTTATCTCTTGGTTGTTTTTTCTGCGTTTCTGTTGGGATCACTATTCACTATGGAAACGCAGGCTGCAGATAAACCGCATGTTGTGTTTGTTACCGGAGACGATGAATATCGCTCTGAAGAATCCATGCCCATGCTGGCAAAAATTCTGAAACGCGATTATGGCTTTGACGTCACGGTCTGCTATTCCCTGGATGAAGAGGGACATATCGCGCCGGGAAATCAGAAATCCATCAGCGGTCTGGAAGTCCTGGATGATGCGGATCTGATGGTATTGTTCACCCGCTTTCGGGATCTGCCTCCGGAGCAGTTCGAGCATTTTTTGAAGTATGTTAAATCGGGAAAACCGGTCGTCGGCTTTCGTACAGCGACTCACGCATTTCTGTTTCGGGATCCGAAAAGTCCTTATCAAGAATGGAATGATAAAAAAATCGCAGAGCTGGTCGGACAGAAATGGATCACGCATCACGGCCATTTCGGCGACGGACATGAGTACCTCACCAAAGTGACGATTAATGTTGACGCCAAAGACCATCCGATCTTACGAGGCGTGGAACCTTATAAAGCTTATTCCTGGCTGTACCATGTGGAGGGGGGAAGCGAAGGACATCAACTGGCAGGTGACAGTCAGCCTTTACTGACCGGGCACTCACTCAAGTCGGGGCATGAGATGAAAGGCAACCTGGATAAGTATCCCCTGGACAATCCGGTCGCGTGGACCAAAACCTATACCGGTGAAGAGGGAACGAAAGGACGTGTCTTCTTTACAACGACTGCCCACCCGTTTGACTTTAAAGATCCCAATGTCAGGAAGCTGGCTCTGAATGGAATTTTATGGTCACTGGGAATGGAAGACAAAATCCCGACAGCTGGCGCAAAAGCAGATCTGGCTGGTGAATACGATCCGAATAATTCCGGTACCGGACCTGAAAAATACAAAACAGGCCAGAAGCCGCAAAAACTGTAAACAAGCACAGTTTGAATTTTAAATAAAGAGCATGGTCTTATATGAGGCTGTGCTCTTTTTTGTCGGTAGTTTGTTTGTCAGTAGTTTTTCCAGAAGCTGGGAACAAACAAAACGAGAATCGCAAACAGTTCAAGTCGTCCCAGCAGCATCAATACCGTCAGTATTACTTTCCCCGAGAGTGTGAAGTCGGCGTAGTTTTCGGTAGGCCCCAGTTCTCCGACGCCAGGACCAATGTTATTGAGAGTCGCAACGACAGCGCTGGTGCAGTCGATCAGTTTTTCAGGTTTATTCTGTTGCCATTCGGTATTCGGTTCAATCGCTGTCAATAACAGGCTGCTGAAAATGAATATAATCAGAACCAGGCTGAAATAGACGGTGACATCATTGCGAATCCCCTGTTCGATATTGGCAGAGCCAATCCGGACGGGACGGACCACATTCGGGCGAAATGATTTTTCAATTTCCAGCCAGATGATCTTGGCAAACAGGACAAACCGAATCACTTTGATCCCCCCTGCGGTGGAGCCGGCGCAGCCTCCGACAAACATCAGCAGCAGCAACAACATTTTGGAAGATTCATTCCAGGTATCAAAATCACCTGTTCCATAACCGGTGGTCGTCATGATTGACACCGCCTGAAACCCGGCGTAACGCAAGGCATCGGGAAGGTTGTTATAGATCTGATTGCTTAACAGGTTGTACGTCAGAAAAATGGTTGCCGAAGCGAGGATGATTAAGTACGTACGGTATTCGATATCATTCCGCAGCGGCGCAAAAAAATGTTTCCATGAATGGTCACGTGATCGCAGGTTTTTCAGTGAGAGAAAGTAGAGTGAAAAGTTCGTTCCGGCGATTACCATAAAAACCGCGATTGTAAATTCGATCAGCCAGCTGTTGAAATAGCCGACGCTGGCGTTGTGTGTACTGAAGCCTCCGGTTGCCATTGAACCGAAGCTGTGACAGAACGCATCAAACACGCTCATCCCTTCCAGCCACAAAATCAAAGCCAGTACCAGAGTAAATGTGACGTAAATCACCCACATCACAATCGCCGATTCCCGCACGCGTGGCCTGACCGCTTCACTGGTGGGGCCGGGAACTTCGCGCTTCATAAGAGCTTTTCCACCGGCGCCAAGGTGACTCAAAATGGCCACGAACAAAACAATGATCCCCATTCCGCCCAGGCAGTGGGTGAAACTTCTCCAGAACAGTACCGAGCGGGGTATCAGTGCCGGGTCTTCGAGTTCACGGAGTACAGAAGCCCCGGTGGTCGTAAATCCGGAGATGGATTCAAAAAGGGCATCAGGAATGGTCATCGGCAGATCCGGTGCCACCATCGAACCGGAAAACAGGTAGGGGAGACAGCCCAGAATTCCGGAATAGATCCAGCTCAGTCCCACAATGGCCAGGGCTTCTTTTCGCAAGATGGTGCCATGCTCTTTTCGACCGATCAGATAGAGCAGGGAACCGGAACCCAGGCTGCAGGCGATCGCCCCGCAGATTCCCCAGAATCCTGCGGCTTCGAATTCGGCAGCTTCACCAAAAACGGGAAATGCCCAGGGCAGGCTGAAAACCATGGAAGCTCCCACGAGCATACCCACGAGCCCCAGCAGACGACACAACAATAACCAGTTCATTATATTTCAACTTATTGATTTTGTACGGATTTGAACGACTGGATTCTTCCAGTAGATTCGAGTTAAATAGAGGTACAGCAGAAGTCGTGGGATTATAGCACGTCAGTACAAAATGAACGATACTACTCATTCCGATTTAGGAAATTCCATTATGGTCGCTCAGCCTCGCATTCGAATCGTTGCCGCTCTCTGTTCTGTCATGTTGTTTTTCTCAGCAGCTAATGCAGAAGATCTGGAACAGTTAACCTATCACAATCCCGGTCTTGAAGTGGATCTGGGAGTTGGCTTGTGGGCCTGGCCGCTGCCCATGGACTTTGATGGTGATGGTGACATGGACCTGCTGGTCTCCTGTCCGGACAAGCCTTCCAACGGAACCTATTTTTTCGAAAACAGTTCGAATGGAGAAACTAAAATGCCGGTCTTTGAACCAGGGGTCCGTCTCGGAAAAGGCTATCACAATACCTGTCTCTCCTATGTAAATGGCGTTCCCCGTGTCCTGGTCGCAGGACAGGAAGTGGTCGACTTCAAACAGCACGGATTTGACAAACTGACTAAGTTACCAGTTGATCGCAATGTGCATGGAAAAAAAGTTCGGGCGAATCAATGGTACTATGTTGATTACGATGGCGATGGAGATCAGGATCTGGTGGTTGCTGTAGGAGACTGGAGCGATTATGGCTGGGATGATGCCTATAACTCAGAAGGACAATGGACGAATGGTCCACTGCATGGATTTGTGTATGTTCTGAACAATGCAGGAACGGATCAGAAACCGGAATATGAGAAGCCGACGAAAATCAAAGTGGGCGATCAACCACTCGAAGTATTCGGCTGGCCTTCACCTAACTTTGCGGACTTTGATCATGATGGCGATCTGGACCTGATCTGTGGTGAGTTTCTGGATCAGTTGACGTATTTTGAAAATACCGGATCCCGCACGAAGCCGCATTATGTTGCTGGTCGTCGCTTGCACGATAACGGTCAGCCCATTCAGATGGATCTGCAGATGATAGTTCCCTCCGCGATTGACTGGGACCAGGATGGGGATATTGATCTGGTAATTGGAGATGAAGATGGACGCGTCGCGTTTATGGAGAATACGGGAGAGCTTCTGGGAGGCCTGCCTCAGTTTCTGCCTCCCCGGTATTTTCGACAGAAAGCAGCCGGAGTCAAGTTTGGTGCGCTGGCGACTCCCTATGCTTTTGACTGGGACGGTGATGGTGATGAAGACCTGATCGTCGGAAATACAGCCGGCTATATTGGTCTGATAGAAAATCTGGATGGGGACCCTCATTCTCCCAAACTGGCGGAACCCGTTTACCTGCAGGCAGGAGGACGACCCATTCGGATTCAGGCAGGACCCAATGGTTCCATCCAGGGGCCGTGTGAAGCAAAGTGGGGCTATACGACCCAGACCGTTGCGGACTGGAATCAGGATGGCCTGCCCGATTTGCTGGTAAATTCGATCTGGGGAGAAATTCTCTGGTACCAGAATATCGGCACCAGAACCAGGCCTGAACTGGCGCGGGCACAGACAGTTAAAGTTGAATGGGATGGAGAGGTACCGAAGCCGGAGTGGAACTGGTGGAACCCCCGTGGTAATCAACTGGTAACGCAGTGGCGTACCACACCCGTGGCCGTCGATTATAATCAGGATGGCCTGATGGACCTGGTGATGCTGGACCATGAAGGTTATCTGTCAATTTTCGAACGGGCGGGGTCGGGGCAGGATTTGAAGTTACTGCCCGGGAAGCGAATCTTCGTGGATGAATCGCTAAAGCCGATTCAACTCAATCCCAAACGCGCCGGCGGAAGTGGACGCTATAAAATCCATGTGGTCGACTGGGACGGGGATGGTCGACTTGACTTACTGGTAAACAGCATGAATGCCGATTTTTACCGCAATGAAAAAACAGTCGAGGGAAAAACAGTACTCAAGAACAGAGGGCCGTTGAGTGCACGAAAACTGGCCGGGCATACCAGCAGTCCCTGTACGGTCGACTGGGATCAGGACGGTGTGCGTGATCTGATTGTCGGAGCCGAAGATGGGTATCTGTACTGGATGCAAAATCCTCGTTCCCAAAAGTAATTTCGTTTGTAATGCGTGATCGGGCAGAAAAATGCAGTCCCAGAATCGAATCGCTTTGAAAGAATGGGGAGCTGTGTGTGCTGCGCTGGAAGAGGGAACCCAATCGGTGATTGTTCGTAAGGGGGGCATTCACGAAGGGGAAGCCGGCTTTCGCGTAGAGCATGGTGAATTCTGGATGTTCCCCACACGCTTTCATCAGGGAGCCGAACAACTACAGTCTGAGAAGAGCGATTTGCTGAATCAACCTTTGGCGCAGGAACCTGATTCCGGGAAGCTGAATCTGGGGCTGTATTCTGTCGTCGAAGCGGTTTTGGAACTGAAAGATCCGTCCCTGCTTTCGTGTCTGCAGTCATTGCAGGTATTGAACGAAGCGACAATCCAGCAGCGGTTTGAATACAGAAAACCGGGTTTGTTCGTATTGCTGGTTCGCGTCTATCGAATGGACCATCCTTTAGAAGTGGACCAGGAATCCCGATATGCCGGCTGTCATTCCTGGGTGGAACTTTCTCGGGATTATTCCACGGATGATCTGAAGCCTGTGCTTGATGTCGAACAGTTTCTGACGGTGAAACAGGCGTTTCAGGAAATCACAGCCAGAGCCTGAGATACTGTCGGCTATCTGTATCTGAAAACAGCCCGGCTCAAGTGCGCCGGGCTGTTTGCTTTGAATTTGAATCAGGGCTCTTACGCCTTGAAGATTTTCTCGCGACCGGTTTTTACATTTTTAGTTGCATTGCGCGTATCCAGGATCATCTTGCTGTGCTTGACGATGAACTCATAGTCGTAAGCTGTATGATCGGTGGCAATCAGCACACAATCCTGTGCCGCCAGGTACTCAGGCGTTAATTCCTGGCTCTCCATAGCGGGAACATTGTGGTGCCGCATCTTGGGAAGTTTCGGAATATGTGGATCGTTATAAGTGAACTCGACGCCCCGTTCCAGCATCAGATCAAGCAGGTGGAAAGAAGGGCTTTCGCGTGGATCGTCAACATCTTTTTTGTAGGCCACACCCAGCATGCAGATTTTGCTGCCTCTGAGTGGTTTGGACTTCTGGTTGAGGAATTCTGACAGCCGATCAATCACGTAGCGAGGCATGCGGGTATTCACTTCCCCGGCTAATTCGATGAAGCGGGTCGTCTGTCCTTCCTTGCGTGCCAGCCAGCTCAGGTAAAACGGGTCAATGGGAATACAGTGACCACCCAGGCCAGGGCCCGGATAAAAAGCCTGAAAGCCAAAGGGTTTGGTTTTGGCGGCATCGATGACTTCCCAGACATCGATGTTCATGCGGTCAAATAATGTTTTGAGTTCATTGACCATCGCGATATTGACAGCGCGATAGGTATTTTCCAGGATCTTACAGGCTTCGGCGATTTCTACCGAGGAAACCTGGATGACATTCACGACCGCATGTTCGTACAGAGCGGCGGCAATTCGCAGGCTGTTCTCTTCCAGCCCGCCTACCACTTTGGGAATTCCGGCAGCAGAGAAATCCGGGTTGCCGGGATCTTCCCGTTCCGGGCTGTAAGCGAGATAGTAGTCTACGCCAACTTTGAGCCCGGTCGCTTCCAATATAGGCAGCAGTACATCTCGCGTCGTGGTTGGGTAAGTGGTACTTTCGAGGACGACCAGTTGCCCGGGACGCAGGCTGGCGGCAATCGCTTCTGTGGTTTTTTCCACATAAGTCAGGTCGGGATCGCGACTGGTTGTAAGAGGAGTGGGCACACAGATCAGCAGGGCGTCGGCCTCTTTCATCCGCGAAGCTTCCGCAGTTGCCTCGAACTGCTTTTTCTCCAGCCAGTTGGTGACTGTTTTTGAGGGGATGTGCTGAATATAACTCTTACCGGCCTGTAGCTGTTCCACCTTGTTTTGATCAACGTCAAAACCCAGTGTCTTGAAACCGCTGTTCACAAACGCATCAATCAGAGGCAGCCCGACATAGCCTAAGCCAATAATTCCAATGGTTGCCGTTTTGTCTTTAATCGCCTGCTCAAGCTGATTTGCCATCTGATACCGTCCTTGTTTCGTTCCTAAATGCAGGGAAATGATACAGCTGAAGTGGCCGGATCATATCACTCGAACTTATTTCCTGCAAGCATTTTAGCAGTAAGGCTTCAGCACCCGACAAGACCGGCTTTTCTACTAGACAAGTGTTTGAAACCGGCTCTGTCTGAGCTGAATTATTCTTCGTTTGAGAGTAGTCCCGTATGCCTGAGAAGTGGTTCAGGGCTCGGTTCGCGACCACGGAATTCTTTAAACAGATCCATCGGATGGCGACTGCCTCCCATCGCAAGGATGGTATCCCGGAACCGACGCCCGGTCGCCTCGACAGCCTTTTCATCATCAAGGCCTGCCTCTTCAAATGCACTGAAGGCGTCCGCACTGAGGACTTCAGCCCATTTATAGCTGAAATAGCCGGCTGCATAGCCGCCTGCAAAAATATGCTGAAACGAGCATAAGAATCGATCCTCGGGCAGCATCGGCAGGACGGAAGTGCTTTTGCTGATTTCGCGCTGCACGTCAAAAACGGATTCAGCACCTTCCGGATCAAATTCGCTGTGCAGTTTCAAATCGACAACGCCAAATTGAATCTGACGCAACATTTGAGTTCCTGCCTGGAAATTGCGTGCGGCTTTGATTTTTTCAAACAGTTCATCGGGCAGTGTTTCACCCGTTTCGAAATGTTTAGCCATCCCTAGCAAGGTCGGTTTATGATAGCACCAGTTTTCCATGAACTGACTGGCAAGCTCGACGGCGTCCCATTCCACTCCATTGATGCCGGCAGCATCAGCTTCGTTGATCGTGGTCAGCATATGCTGCAGACCATGGCCAAACTCATGGAACAGTGTTTCCACTTCTCGAAACGTCATCAATGAGGGCTTGGAACCCACCGGAGGTGTCGAGTTGCAAACCAGGTGTGCGACTGGAAGCTGAACCTTTCCGTTCACAATCTTGCGACCCAGGCAGTCATCCATCCAGGCACCTCCCCGTTTGTCGGCAGGACGGGCATAGGGGTCCAGGTAAAAGCCGGCGATGTTTTCTCCGGACTCATTCGCGATATTGAAGTACCGGACGTCTTTATTCCAGACCGGTATGTCGTCGGTGACCTGGGTGACTGTAATCCCAAAGATGCGATTGACCAGTTGAAACAGCCCATCCAATACTTTTTCCAGCGAGAAATAGGGCCGTAATTCTTCATCGGTATAGCTGAATCGCTGTTCCCGCAGACGCTCTGACCAGAAAGCGAAATCCCATTGAATAATGGGTTCGGTTTCACCTTGCGCCGCGGCGAACTCCTGCAGTTCTTTCAAATCCTGCTGGCCATTATCGATGGAGGCCGTCCGCAGTCGTTCTTCCATCTCCAGCACGGCGTCGATACCGGGTGCCATTTTTTCAGCCAGGCTGATTTCTGCAAAGTTGGCATACCCGAGCAGTTGTGCTTTCTCTTTGCGTAACTTGAGAATTTCTGGAATCAGTGGTGCGTTGTTGATTTCACCTTCCGACGCACGCGTAATAAATGCGCGATATACTTTTTCCCTCAACTCCCGCTTGCGGCAGTGTTGCATGAACGGGCCGAAACAGGGAAAGTCCAGGCTGATGCGCCAGGGACCCTCTTCCGGAGTCGCTTCAATTTCAGGTGTTTTCTCTTCCCAACTGTTATAGGATTGTGCGGTCAACTGTTTGAGACTGTCAGGGAAGCCGACGACATCATCGGCACTGGTAATGATCAGCGTAAATGCTTTTGTGGCATCCAGTACATTGTTGGCAAATTTCGTGGACAGGCTCGAAAGTTCTCTGGCAATTTCATTGAATCGGACCAGCTGTTCGCCGGAAAGACCGATGCCGGCCAGTTCCGCTGACAGGATTCGTTTCTCGATAATCCGTTTTTGTGCGTCATTGAGCGAATTCCAGTTTTCACTGTCCCGCAGAGCCACTAAAGCTTCGTAGATGGGTTTGCTCTGCCTGGCACTTAATGAAAACGCAACAATGTCAGGTAAAACACTTTCGTAAGCTTCACGGATTTCAGGAGTGTTTTTCACCCCCAGGAGGTGACCTACTGAGCCCCAGGAACGTTCCCAGGGATAATCCAGTTCTTCCAGAGGCTGCAGCAAACCAGCCCAGGAAGGCTGCGCTTCCGCTTCGATTTTTTTCAGCCCTGCTTCTGACTGCTCCAGAAGTGCTTTGACCGCTGGTTGAATGTGTTGAGGCTCAATACGATCAAAACGCGGAAGGCCTTCTAAAACCAGGAGGGGATTATCTGATAAACTCGATTGCGGATCCATTTGTAAGTCTGTCCTTCCCGGGGGAATTGATAATATGCATAATTGAGAGGTTATAGTTATGAAAACCTGCGCTGTCACCGATCAGTCAGGTCATCATAAAATAAACAGCCGCTGGATTAAAAGGCATTCTTATGGATTCGGGAAATCGATACAATGCCTGAAATCAGTTTAACTCTTTTGCAGGAAAGTTAGTACCGGAGAGCAGGAAATATGAGACAGATTTTCTACGCCTGTTCGGTACTGGCACTCCTGTTTTTTCTCTCGGCTTTCTGTCAGGCTGAAGAGACTGCTCCGTCATCAGCTAAGATTCAAAATGAAGAATACCCAGCGAAGGGATTAGTAATGAAAACCATGGGTGGACGGCAATTCTGGGGGGATATACAGTTTTTTCAGGGCTGGAAGATTCAGCAGCATGTCATCAGCCAACATTATCGTCTGCTGGATCCGAAAGACCAGAGGCACGCGAGCGGATCACTGGAGCACTGTCGAGACCGCCTGGCAGAGATGAAGGCGGCCCGGCAGATCCCACCTATGCAGGGGAAAGCGGTGATTCTGATACATGGCATCATCCGCTCCTCCAAGTCGTTCGTAAAAATGAAAGAATCATGCGAGCAGAAAGGCTGGCTGGTAGTTCCCTTCGATTATCCAAGTACGCGACGCACGATCCCCGAAAATGCCAATTTTCTGGGAAAAGTCATTCAATCACTCGAGGGGATCGACGAGATAGATCTGGTGGTGCACAGCATGGGAGGGCTGGTTGTGCGCTCGTGGCTGGCTCAACAGGATGTTGTGGACCCGCGCGTGAAACGCATGGTGATGCTGGGAGTTCCCAACCGGGGAGCTGATATGGCTGATCGCTTCCGATCCAATTTACTGTTTAAAGCCATATTTGGTCCCGCTGGTCAGCAACTGGTCACCGAAGCCAACAGTGATTTTATCAGCAATCTGCCAACACCACCATTTGAATTTGGTATCGTCGCCGGGGGACGAAATACCTTGAAAGGCTACAATCCACTGATCCGCGGAGACGATGATGGAACCGTCGCTGTCAGCAGTACCCGCCTGCCGGGAGCGGCTGATTTTATTTTGATACCGATTCTGCATTCGTTCATGATGAATGATCCGGAAACGATTGCCCATACGCTGCGTTTCCTGGAGACCGGTGTATTCCGTGAATCAGGAAAACCTCAGCCGATTCCTGTACCTCAAGCTGCAACAGTGCCATAATCACAGTCTGGAATTGAGAGATCAGCTTTATTGTTTCAAGTGTTAATTGTACCCGTCTGAATGAATTGGGCTCTTCGAATGGACCGTGATCAGCGACATCTGCAGCTGCTTTCCAAATTACAGATCCTCTTTGGCATTCTTAATGTTCTGGTGACACTGATATTTTATAATGGATTGAAAGAATTGTCGGACGCCGCCCGAGACTATCTGGGACAAACACGACCCGAGCTGGAAGTGTCCCTGACGATCGGCTTTGGGGTCATCTTTTTCTTGATTGGTTTCGCGATCTTATTCTGTATCATTCTGGCCGGACAATGTCTGGCACGTTACGAAAACTATCGGTTCTGTTTTATCGTTGCCATTTGTGAATGTCCGATGTTCCCGTTTGGTACTCTCCTGGGAATTGCCACGATTGTTGTTCTGCTGAGAGATTCTGTGAAGCAGTTATTTCTGAAAAACAGCCAGGAAAGTCAGCCTGCCAGTTAGCTGCTGCGGTATCACTCCTCTTTCAAGTTTTCTCTCAAAGTCTGATCTTTCATGCCTGACAAATCAGCCGTATCTGCAAAAACGACTGGCTCCGCTCTTGCCTGGAAGTTGACGAAATGGGGACTGCTGGCGCTGGTACTCTACTTTGTCTGGCAGCAGGGGGCTCAACTGTATGCGCAGCAACAGGCAGCGATTACAGAAATTCAAATCAGGCCCATCTGGCTGATCCTGGCCGGCGTCTGTTATTTTATTGCCTGGTTACCCACTGTCTGGTTCTGGCAGAAACTGATGCTTGCCTCCGGGGAACAGGTTGATTTCTGGCCGACAGCACGCGCCTATTATTGCGGTCACCTGGGAAAGTATATTCCCGGCAAAGTAACCGTCCTGCTGATCCGTGCGACGTTACTCAAGGAATCTGGTGTTCGTGTTTCCATTGCCGCTGTGACGGCTGCGTATGAAACGCTGGCGGTCATGGGCGTCGGGTTGGTTCTGTTTCTGGCATTGATTCCATTCGCGATCAGCGCCGATCAGCTGGATCAATGGCCCGCCTGGATTCGGTATATTCAATCACATCCTTTTCTCGTTCCCACTTTAATTCTGGTGGTTCTCTTTGTCTCTCTGCCTCTGGTGGCACGCCTGTTAAATTTATTCTCAAAGAAGTTCACCCGTTCCAATGTGGAAGCATCCGCCGCAGAACCACAGCCGGAGTTTTCCCTGCGACTGTTATATGCCGGTGTGTTGATGTTTTTGCTCAGCTGGAGCCTGCACGGTTTAAGCCTGGGGATGACGCTGGCCTCGATTAGTGATCAAGGCCTGGTCTGGCAGGAATGGCCACGCTGGATCGCGGCCGTCTCGGCTGCCTATGCACTGGGTTTTCTGGCATTATTTGCGCCAGCAGGTCTGGGTGTACGCGAAGGGGTAATCTCGGCAATCCTTGCCGGTTCTCCGTTAATCGGAGACGTAAATGCGTTTGTTGCCGCGATATTAATACGAATCGTTTCATTTACCAGTGAATTACTGTCTGCCTTTATCTTATACTATAGTATCGGGAGTCAAGCTTCGTCAGCGGCCGAGACAGGCCGGAACGAGCCGTCTTCCGAGACAAATGAAATTCTGTAGTAATATAAAACGAGTGAAAGGTGTGTGTGTTGTGCTCTCTATCATGATTCCGGTTTTAAATGAATCCGAAAGTCTGCCACAGCTGTATCAGGAGATCTGTGACACGAGTCAGCAGCATAACATTGATCTCGAAGTGATATTTATCGATGATGGTTCCACAGACCGTTCCTGGGAGATTATCTCCAGGATGGCTGCCAAGGATGGTCGTGTTTCCGGGATTCGCTTTCGCCGCAACTTTGCCAAAGCGGCCGCATTGACAGCTGGAATGCGGGCTGCGCGGGGATCGGTGATCATGATGATGGATGCCGACCTGCAGGACAATCCGAAAGAGATCCCCCGGTTCCTGGAGAAACTCAACGAAGGTTATGACGTTATCAATGGCTGGAAGGAACGTCGTCTTGATCCCTGGCATAAAGTCTATCCGAGTAAAGTCTTTAACTGGATGATTGCCAAACTGACCGGACTTCAGTTGCACGACCACAACTGTGGCTTCAAGCTGTTTCGGAAAGAAGTTGCCGCAGAAATTCGGATTTACGGAGAGTTGCACCGTTTCATACCCGTGCTGGCTGACGCCCGTGGTTTTAAAGTCACGGAAATTCCAGTCCATCACCGCGAGCGACAACACGGTCATTCCAAGTACGGCGTGCGACGATTCCTCAGGGGCTTCCTGGATCTTTTGACGGTCCGCTTTCTAACCGGATACGGACAACGGCCACAGCACATGCTGGGAGCTATTGGCCTGGGATGTCTTGCCTTAGGTTTTCTGGGGCTGGGTTATCTGGGGCTGATCTGGATTCTGACGAATCTGTTTGGCATGGGGTTTGGCCCAATCGGAAATCGACCTCTGTTAGCCTATTCCATCGCCGCAACGTTTCTGGGGGGGCAGGCCATCAGCTTGGGACTGCTGGCAGAATTAATCGTCGCTTATACAGGGCGTCATCAGGATTCGTACAGCATCTCTGATCGCACCGATACAGCAACTCAGAACGAACAGGAAATAGTGATCTGAATCCGTTCACGGTTTCAGAAGTATGAAGTCCGTCCTGCTATTTTATCTGGAAATGAAGCCATAGATGAAAATTACGTTTCTGGGAGCCGCTGGTGAAGTCACGGGTAGCCAGCATTTAATCGAAACTGACTCCCGCCGCATTTTACTGGACTGTGGGTTGTTTCAAGGTCATCGGCAAGAAGCGTATCTGAAAAACAGTCGCTTTGAGTATCCTCCCGAATCACTGGATGCCGTCTTTCTTTCGCATGGCCATATGGATCACTGCGGGAATCTGCCTCGATTGTTCAATAAAGGATTTCGAGGGCCGGTGTTCTGTACTTCGGCAACCGCGGATATTGCTGAAATCATGTTGAAGGACAGTGCACGTATTCAGGAAGAAGATGCACGCTATCTGGCCAGAAAGCTCGAAGACAAACATCCTCCGATTGAACCATTGTATTCCGAAGATGATGTCATTGGAGTTGCCAAACAGTTCGAACGCCTGGAATATCAGCAATGGCACGAACTGGGTGATGATCTGAAAGTGCGTTTTCTGGATGCAGGTCATATCCTGGGCTCTGCCATCATCGAGATGAAAATCAAAGACCAGCGCGAGTGGCGACATCTGGTGTTTACCGGCGATCTGGGTAGACGCGATCTGCCGTTACTTCGCGACCCGGAATTGATTGAAGGTTGTGAGGTGCTGATTTCAGAGAGTACTTACGGCAATCGAGTTCATGAAAAAGCTGCTGATGTAAAAGAGGAACTGGCACAGATTCTGGATGAAGCATATCGGCTGGAAGGACGCGTGATCATTCCCGCGTTCAGCCTGGGGCGTACTCAACAGATCATTTATTACCTGAATGATCTCTACAATGAAAAACGTATCCCCCACATTCCCGTTTTTGTAGACAGTCCGCTGTCCACGCGGCTGGTCTCTGTTTTCCGTGCCCACTTACAGGATATGGATGACGACGTACAACGGGTAATTTCAACCGATCGGGATCCTTTCGGATTTTCTTTACTGGATTATGTCTCCACTCGCGAAGAAAGTATCGCGTTGAATAAACGCAAAGGGGCGTTCGTTGTCATCGCCGGGAGTGGCATGTGTGAAAATGGTCGGGTACGACATCATCTTAAAAACGGAATTTCCAATGCGGAAAATACGGTGGTGCTCATGGGCTATCAGGCCGCACACACTTTAGGCCGACGTTTACAGAATAAGGATCCCAGGGTGAAAATCTTTGATCGGTATTATGATGTGAATGCGAAAGTGGTTCAATTGAGTGGTCTGTCCGGGCACGCAGATGTGGAAGACTTTAAATGGTGGTACGAAGAATCGGCCAAACGGGGAAATATCGGACAGGTCTTTCTGGTGCACGGCGAACCGGAATCGGCGTCGGCACTCGCCATGTTAATCCGGGATCAGTGTGACGAGGATCCGATCATTCCCCAGTACCATGAATCATTTGAAGTGTAGAACATTCGATGACGAAGCGCATTTCACACCCTGATCACAGACTGCCTGCATTAGGCATCAGGCAACCCTGGGCAGAACTGATACTGCGTGGCGAAAAGACGATTGAAATTCGCTCCAGTCAGACACAGATTCGGGGCACAATTTATGTTTATGCTTCCAGGAAACTGGCGACCACGCCACATGCTGTGAAGGCTGCATTGAAAGCCGGTATTGACGTGACGACTCTTCCCACAGGAGTTCTGGTAGGCACAGTGGAAATAGTCGATTCGTTTCCCGCCGCTGAAAAACATGCTACTGCAGCCGGAGTCCCCGCTGAATTGCTTGAGGGGAAATTTGGCTGGAAGCTTGCGAATCCAAAGCGATTGAAGAAACGGATCGTCCCTGAATACCTGCCTTACGGCGTCTGGTTTTACCCGTTTGTACGAAAAAATCCTGGAACGCGAAAGCAGGCGTAAAGTTCAACCGCGAGTCGCGGCGGCCATCTTGCCCGCATATTCACCAATACGCTCGATTATGTCTTCACGTTTCTGGCTGGCATCAGAAAAAGCGGCGAACTGTTTCACAATCGCAGAGCCGATAATAAAACCATCCGCTTTTCCTCGGAGCGTATTGACGTGTTCCGGGTTACTTATACCAAAACCGACTGCTAAAGGAAGATCCGTCAGCTGGCGTAATGACTCAAGATGGGCCGTCAGTTCTGGTGGGAGATCGTCACGTACGCCAGTGGTTCCAGCCACTGAAATACAATAAATGAAGCCGCTGGCAGACTGCACAATGCGTTTCGTGCGTTCTTCCGGAGTCAGTGGAGAAACGAGCTGTACCAGATCCAGTTCAGAAGCTTTGACCTGGTCAGCAAATTCCGATGCTTCATCGCCGGGGAGATCGGGGACGATCAGACCTGAAAAGCCGGCGCCGGCAGCTTCCTGCAAAAACCTGTCTGCGCCGTAGCGAAAGATAATGGCATAGGAAACCATGGCAACCAGCGGTGGCAGGCTGACAGATTTGTCGGCAGAAAGCTCATTCAGGCTTTCAAACAGTTCGCGAACATGAAACTTGTTGTTGAGTGCACGTGTATACGATTCCTGTATGACGGGGCCATCAGCGATTGGGTCACTGTAGGGAAAGCCGATTTCGATCAGGTCCACGCCTTGCGCCGCCAGCTCTTTCAGCACAGCAACAGTGGTTTCCAGGTCAGGGTCACCGGCTGTAATGAAGGGCATGAATGCCATGCGGTTTTCAGATTTGACCTGGGCAAATTTTTCTGAGATGGATGTTGTCACGATGTGCAGTACTACTTTATTTAAATGATCAGGGGATGGATGCAGGGAGCAATGAAACCAGCGAGATTAGATTTCCCGTCCTAACAGGCGGGCAACCTCATTCACATCTTTATCTCCTCGACCGGATAAACAGACGACAATCGTTTCATCGGGGCCAGATTCCCGAGCCGCTTTAATCGCGTGAGCGATAGCGTGTGATGATTCAATCGCGGGAATAATCCCTTCGAGTTTTGCCATTGTCTGGAAACCTTCCAAAGCCTCGTCGTCGGTGATGGCGGTGTAATTGACGCGTCCCGAGTCTTTCCAGTAACTGTGCTCGGGTCCGACACCAGGATAATCCAGTCCGGCGGAAATCGAATGCACGTCCATTGTCTGACCGTCATCGTCCTGTAAAACGTAGCCAAAGCTGCCATGCAGTACGCCCTTGGCACCATAGCTGAGTGTACTGGCATGCTCACCCGGTTCAGGGCCTCTTCCGCCAGCTTCGACGCCCGTCAGCTTAACCGATGCATCGTCGATAAAGGGATAAAACATCCCTGCAGAGTTGGAACCACCGCCAACACAGGCAATGACATGATCGGGCAGGCGACCTGTCTGTTCCAGACATTGGGCCCGCGCTTCTTTGCCGATGACAGATTGAAAATCTCGCACCATCATGGGAAAGGGGTGGGGGCCAATTACGGAGCCGATAATATAATGTGTGGTCTCGACGCTCGACATCCAGTCACGCATCGCTTCGTTGACGGCGTCTCGGAGTGTGCGTGAGCCACTGGTGACTCCTCTCACTTCCGCGCCCATCATCTTCATGTTGAACACATTCAATTTCTGACGACGAATATCTTCTTCACCCATATAGACAATACACTCGATCCCAAAGCGGGCACAGGCGACTGCGGATGCAACACCATGCTGGCCAGCTCCGGTTTCGGCAATCACCCGTTTTTTCCCCATCCGCATAGTCAGCAATGCCTGACCGATCGTGTTGTTGATCTTATGCGCGCCGGTGTGATTGAGGTCTTCGCGCTTGAAGAAAATTTTTCCGCCGCCACAATGCTGCGTCAGTCGCTCCGCAAAATAGAGCGGATTAGGACGACCGACATAGTTTTTCAGCAGGTCATCCAGTTCTGCCTGGAATGAGGGATCCTGCTTTGCTTTTTCATATTCCCGGGTCAATTCCTCCAGGGCATGCATCAGAGTTTCAGGGACAAAACGTCGACCGAACTCTCCAAAACGGCCTGATGCATCAGGCACATTTGATAAACTCGAAGTCATAATTGGCTCAAATATTCGAATACAGATTTAATAAATTGTGGCATTGACCCATTATTGAATTCCCGACGTCGATGGTCAATGCCCGCAAGTTGGACGCTTCAGAATCAGAGAAGGTTCACTCTCGAAAAGCAGGATTGATGGCTTGTGGCGTAGATATATGTACTTTGATATCATGGCCTTGTGACGTTTTAGACGCAAAAATGAAAGTGTCCAGCCAGAATTTGGTAGGATTTTCCACTTTTGTCAGATAGAATACGTGATGCGATTCGTGAGGCAATCAGCCTTACAGTCTGTACAGGAGGGGGACTGAATTATGAATAAGACAGATGAAAAACTGGCGGAAGCCATCAATTGCGATTCGATTCACATCGATGAATTTGAACGGTTTTGTCTCCTGGAGAGCAAACCACGGGGTTATCAGAACCTGGATGACAGCGACATCATCATCCCCGATTTTCCGCGGGATCATCGAGCTGCCCGGCGGGAAATTAATGACTTCGTACCACCGGTTGGCTGAACGTCGCGGACGTAGACTTCATTGCGAAGTCGCGACAGGAAAGATCTGAGCGGTGATGAAATACCGCTCCCCATCACGCTCCACGACCAGTTCCGGTGCCCATTCAAGCAATGCTTCCAGATCTTCTTTTCTGAAGGAATCGAGTTTTCGATAGCTAAACCGATTCGGTAACGGCGGTTCGAGGACTCCTGATTGAATCAGTTGTTGAAAGCGGGCAGGGGTAACATAGTCGGTGTATCCATATGAACCGGGCAGACGGTATCTTAATACTTCTGCCCAGTTCACATACACGTAAGCAATATGCTCTGCTTTGAATTTCTCTTCGATTTCTTGAGCCGGTTTCATTTTCAATGAACGGTCCGGCACATCTGGTTCAAGCTGTGCGGTCCACTGTTTGAAGATGTCTTCATCGAAGACAGTACTATATATCACGGGAAACTCTGCATAAAACAGCTCAGCATCGCCAATTGAGAGTACCACCTGATCCGGTTTTAACTTCATCTCATTCAGCTGTAGAATTTCCGGTCCGGTCATCGCCAGGGCAAACTTCTGAGCATGGTTCATATCGTCCAGATACGCGTTGTTGCCACTCAGACCACTGGTGGCGATTCCCAGATTAAACAGGACTGCCAGGCAGATGGCTGCCGACAGACTGACTTTCCAGATCGTTCGTGAACACCAGGTCGCTCCAATTCCCGCCAATACGGAGACCACAGGGATCATCGGTATCCAGAACCGGTCAATCCGATGGGTAAACAGCCACCAGGTAATAAACAGAAAGCCAACATATATCCACAGCCAGAAGATCAAACGGCGATGCTGATGTTTTAGGAATGCCAGCGGTGCCAGACTGAACAGCAGCGGACTTAACCAGTCGCTTTTAAAAGTAACATCAATGAATTTGATCGCCAGATCGACGGGATTGTGATCCTTAGGACTATGCCCGCCCTTCCATTTCTGATTGAGTGCTTCGCTCAGATCGGTCCCCCCGAATACAGAATAGAGTAAAGGATAGACGGGGTTTCCCGTCTCCACCAGATTTTTGAGTAGCCACGGTCCGATGGCGAATAATGTTCCAATAGAGAAAAGCACACCCAGCTTGAGCGTGACAGTATGACGCTGCTTTTTATTCTGATTAAGCAGAACCCAACTGAAGCCCAGCAGTGTCATTCCCAGGGGGATCACGACGGATAATACACCAGGATACTTACAGGCCATTGCCGAGCCAGACAGAAAACCGGTCAGACAGGTAAACGCCCAGAGTGACGGGGGAGTATCGGTACCGATTGTTTGTGAATTGGCATCCTCGGGTGATTCGGATCGAGACCAATTGAGCAATACTTCAATTGCGAGTATCAGGCTCAGCAGACTGGCGATCAGATAATAAGAGAGTGCTCCTTCCGTATAGGCAATAATCGAAATCCGATAGGTCCAGGGAGTCGTCAGCAGGATCGTCACTGCCAGCCAGCCTGCATGGGAACCAAACCAGCGACGGGCTGTGGCAAATACAGCCAACGCTGAGAACAGGGAAAATGTCATCAGAATCAGCTTGCCGGCCTGCGCGCCAGAGAACCAGTCGGCTTTCAATGTCATTGCCAGCAGAGTCAGCATCTCGGTCAGAAAAGGAAAACTGGTATAAACATTGTGTGGCAGGAAACCTATATATCCCTGCTGATAGTATTCCTTCGGACCACCAAAGTGATATTCCAGTACATCGTAATCAGTCGAAGGTAGCATCGATCCCAGCAACATGCTCAACACAAACGGAGTCATGAGTATCAAACAACCAATCCGAAACAGTTCCTCATACCCAAAGGTTTCCGGCAGTCTGAACCGAAATGGAAAAAAAGCCCCTGTTTTCTGCTTTGATTCCTGAATCGCCGAGCCGAAACCGACCACCGCAGAGAGAATCAGCACCAGGTAACAGAGCGATTGGGAAAGGATTCCCAGCAGCCCGCCCCCGAGGGTCAGCAGCGAAACTACAGAAATGCCCACGCCATACGCGAAGACAGTGCGTTCTGCCGTGAACGGTTTCAGCGGAACCTTGATCAATCGGGTCAGCAGTATACCCAGTCCCCAGGCGCCAGCGAGAACCGTCAAAGCAATCTCCACCAAGGGAAAGCGTTGCGGGAAATAGGTCCAACCTGAGGGAGGCGCATTTTCAACGGGCAGGGGGTCAACCAGATCAATCAACAGAACAGGCAGATAAGTAAAAACGTCCCAGCGACTGGTTGCCGGATTGCTGTTGGGGAGCGTGAAGCTGATGAAGATTATAGAAAACAGGAACAGCCAGACGATAGCACCTTGCACGTACAAAGGACGGTCTTCGAGAGGAGCAGAGTCGTTGGCAGCCGATTTATTCATGAGTGAAGATCTAATGGTACAGAAGTGAAGTCTTGATCCGAAGGACCATATTACGTACGGCGTTTCCAGTCGAATCCTAAATCCAGTGAAATCACAGAATGCGTCAGTGCGCCCACGCTGATGCGTTCCACGCCGGTTTCTGCCACGCTGCGGATGCTTTCCAGTGTAATGCCCCCGGAAGCTTCCAGCAGCGTCGAGGGAGAGTTCGCATTCCGCATTTCGATCGCCTGTTTCATGATTTCTGGGGACATGTTATCGAGTAGTACGATCTCCGGCTTTGCCTGTAATGCATCCGCCAGTTGATCCAGTGTGTCCACTTCAACCTCAATTGGTTTCTGGCCGTTGACTGATTCGCGTGCCTGCTGGATCGCAGCGGCAATCGTCGGTTGAGTAGTCCGGGAGGCCCAGCCGGCCAGATGATTATCTTTGATCAGAACGCCATCATACAGTCCCATTCGATGATTGGTACCACCACCGGCAGCGACCGCGTATTTTTCCAGTACGCGCCAGCCGGGTAGCGTTTTTCGTGTATCCAGAATGGTCGCATTCGTGCCTGAGACTGCTTTCACATAACGGGCAGTCAGCGAGGCCACACCACACAGGTGAGTCAGAAAGTTTAACACGGTCCGTTCGCCGATCAGAATGGAAGCGAGTGGTCCGGCGCAGGTCGTCACGACGGAACCGGGCTCCAGTGTATCCCCGTCTGAAAGATGGTGTGTGCAGGTGACTGTCCGGTCCAGTTCATTGAAGATGAGAGATGTGATCGGTGAGCCGGCCAGAATCCCCTGTTGTCGGGCGACAATCTGGATTTCTGCCTGGTCTGACGGGTCAATCATTGCCTGACAGGTGAGGTCACCTGTCTGCTGCAGATCTTCTTCCAGGGCGAGTTTAATCAGGGTCGTGGCGGCATTTTTCTGGAGATCATCGAAAGGGACTGTCACTGTAATAATCGAGCTTTCCTGCTAAGTGTCTCTGTATTGTTAATTTATTGGCATGTTTCTGGCTCAAGCCTGCCATAAAAATCAGACGAATAATATGAAATCAAGGCATATAATGTCTATGATCGTATCATACCAGTCTGCAGTCTGAGATGTAATTGGGAGAAGCGCATGATTATTGGAGTCCCTCATGAAATTAAACAGGACGAGTATCGCGTCGCATTGATTCCGGTGGGAGCCGAAGAACTGACTGCTGCCGGACATACCGTGCTGGTTGAACGAGGGGCCGGCATGGGAAGCGGGATTCCCGATGAACTCTATGAAGAAAATGGCGCCGAGATCGTAGAAACCGCCGAGGAAGTCTTTGCCCGCGCGGATATGGTGATCAAGGTCAAAGAACCCCAGCCGACGGAATGGGCCTTATTGAGACCGGGGCAGATTCTGTTTACCTATTTTCATTTTGCCGCGGATGAGAAGTTAACGCGCGGTTTTCTGGAGACAGGAGCCACTGCCGTTGCCTATGAAACACTGGAAGGCCCGCATGGCCAACTGCCCCTCCTGACGCCAATGAGTGAAGTCGCGGGACGAATGAGTATCCAGGAAGGGGCAAAATACCTCGAACGTCCGCAGTTGGGCCGTGGGATTTTACTGGGAGGCGTTCCCGGCGTACCACCCGCCCACATTGTGATTCTGGGAGGTGGAGTGGTCGGGAAAAACGCCGCGCAAATTGCCGCCGGCTTTCAAGCGGATGTTGTGATTCTGGATATCAATGTCGACCGCCTTCGCTATCTCGAAGATATCATGCCTGCGAATGTGAATACGCTTTACAGCGATCGACATAATATCCGGGCAGAACTGGAACTGGCGGATCTGGTGATTGGCGCGGTATTAATTCCAGGTGCCCGCGCTCCGGTGCTGGTTCCCCGTTCGGCATTGAGTTCAATGAAACCCGGAGCGGTATTGATTGATGTGGCCGTCGACCAGGGAGGCTGTATCGAAACCACACGGCCGACAACGCACTCCGATCCCACGTTCGTCGTAGATGGTGTGGTGCATTATTGCGTTGCGAATATGCCCGGCGCAGTCGGGCGCACGAGTACCTATGCTTTGTGTAATGTGACGTTACCGTATGCTCTCAAGCTGGCCAATCAGGGTTTGAAAGCAGCCTGTGCACAGAGCCATGGCCTGTTAACTGCGGTGAATGTCCACGAGGGGGAAGTGACAAATCGTGCGGTCGCTGAAACTTTCGGGATCGAATTCAAAGAGTTCAAGCCGTAAAAAAGAGGTGAGAAATCGGTTCTCACCTCTTTGAATCTAAATGGAATCTGTTTTTCGCTGGGTAATTATACCAGCGGGCCAGACCAGTCGGCAAACAGGCTGTCCAGTTCTTCATCGGCTACTTCAGAGTCCCCGACCTGATCCAGATCAAATTCAGGATTGAAACTGAGCTCTAAAGTGCTTTCTTCTGGTTCCAGATCGTCTGACAGTTCTGTTTCATACGATACATCGAACAGGGAACCGATCAGGAGATCCTGATCCACTGACTGTTCTACAATCACGCTTGAGTTTGAAAGCGGCAGTGCAGGAGCAAGGTACCAGGATGGTAACGTGTCTGACTGCAGTTCCGATGATTGTGATGTTGCAGTTTTGACCTGTTGTTGCTCTGGTGCAACGACAGGTTTCGAAACAGGAGCCGCGGGTGCTACTGCAGGAGCAGTCTCGGTTGTTGAAACGGTCTGCAGGATGGATGCCATCAATGGTGCATTCAACGGGGTAAATACTGCTCCGTCTGCATTGTTGTAGGCAGCCTGCAGAACCTGAATATCCAGGGTGGAAATCATCTTCCTGGTAGAAGGGTCCAGCGTGGCTCCCATGATATCGTCCGGATAGAACGAATCATCAATGTGCAGTCCATCCTCTGTCAGGGGTACGATGAAGTCCCAGCTGACAAATTGAACCTGACCGGAATCACTGGTTTCCACATGGTTAGTGTAAGCGGAATAACTTGTTGTAAAGCCGGCGGCGTGACCGATTTCATGCAGCAGCACTGTATAAAGATCATAGTGGCCTTCCGCAGCAGATCCGGCTATCGCCTGTCCGTTGCTGTCAAATGCCAGTCCTTCAACAGATGAGTACCAGCCCAGGCCGGCGGCATCGTCATCGATATAGACACGCCCCTTGACAGGAATGCCGTTCTCATCGAGTTCCAGAATATGGCCTTCACCCAGCTGTTGACCACCCAGGTCAGTCACGACGACCTGTACTGTTAAATCAGGATTGCCTGTGGCCGTTTTCCATTCTTCGGTCGCGGCATTGATCAATGTTGTCAGACTGTCATTACCCTCAGTGGTAATCGCAGTACCATACCATTCCTGGGGGAAGTTAGCCGGGAAGGAAATCTGTTGACCGTTGTCTCTGGAGCGATTGTAGTTCGAGACCAGAGAAATCAGGTCTCGGTAGTTGATCTGTCCGCTCTTGTCAAAGTCAAGCGACCAGGCCAGCCCCGATTCTGCTCCAATGACGGACGTCCCGTAATAGGACGTGAATGTGATCAGGTCGCGGTAGTTGATGGTACCATCGTCATTCAGGTCAAAGGGCACGGCCCAGAGATCTGTGTCCAGAACATCTCCTGTGGAAGCAGTCACGCCACCAAAGTCTGTGACATCCAGTGATGCGTTGACGACGCGAATTCCCAGGTTATGAGGGCCCAGGAATCCGGTTACTTTATCGATGGCAACATTATCTTCACCAATCGATTCAAACTTGACGCGTGCCAGCAGAACCTGTCCGCTGCCACCGAGGGAACCGTGACCGTTCTGGCCACTGATGCCCGATACGATTCCCGTCTGGTCATCTATGCTGGCTGTACTGGAACCAGCGAAGGCCGAACCAAATTCCACAGCGGTCGCAGTAAAGTAATCGGTATTGTATTCCAGATCAAAGTTACCGCCGCTGATGCCGGAGCCATCACTGGTGTTCCCCCAGACTTCGACCCAGAAACTGTCCCATTCATCAATCCAGTCCACACTGTCAGGCACAGAAGTGGTTTCGCCGTTGGCGTCAGTTACCGTAGGTGCTGTGACCAGTGAGGTACTGATGGTGGTGTTGGGGGAAGCGGTTCCCGTCAATGGCGGGCCAGCGGGATCGAGAATCGTTCCGGTGGCGGTTGTTGTGGGGAAGAACTCCAGGATCTGAAAGCCACTGAATGTATCCGCAACAAAGGCCAGGGTGCCTGAGACAAACAGACTGCGGGCACTGCCAGCTGTGTTAAACGTATTGGCGATGACTGGGGCCATGGGATTCGTGATATCGATGACATGCAGACCAACGGATCCGTCAGCTACATAGGCGAAGTTACCTACGACCCGAACCCCTGTGGCGATCCCTGGGGTGTCGAGAGTCCCGATAATTGATGCCGTTGCCGGTGTGCTGATATCTATGATCTGTAAACCACCTTCACGATTCGCGACGTAGGCGAAGTTTCCAACAATGTCGAGTCCAATCGCAGCACCACCGGGGGTGGCAACTGTCTGGTGGAATGTCATGTCACCATCGGGAAGTGTGGGATCTGAAACATCGATTATATGCAGCCCATTATTACCATCCGTGACGTAGGCAATGTCGTCCCTTACAAATACACCGCCGGCCAGGCCGCCTGGAGTCGACACTCCGAAGCTGCCCAGGAGATTGACATAGTTACCGAAACTGTCAACTTGACCAACGTTATATGGATCGGAAACATCAATGATCTGTAATCCACCGCCGTTTCCACTATCGTCGGCGACGTAAGCCAGGTTGCCGACCACTTGAACGCCACGGGCACGGGCAGGAGTCGCGATGCTGCCGACAAATGTGGGGTTCGCCGGGTTCGAAATGTTGATAATCTGCAGCCCTGCTTCACCGACGGCCAGGTAAGCGAGGTTGCCGACCACATCAATTGCCTGGGCAATTCCCTGCTGGTTAAAGTCGTAAGCACCGACATGAACCGGGCTGGAAGGATTGCTGATATTAAAGATCTGTAGTCCACCATCCCGGTCAGCGATGTAGGCATAGTTCCCCACCACATCGACGGCAATAGCCGCGTCTGTTGTTGCAGAACTCCCCCGGGCTTGAATGCTGGTCAGGTAGACCGAGCGACCGTTGGGATCCAGGTTATCCAGGGTTAGATCAAAGGTTTCCGGGCTTTCCACGTGCAAGTCGGGCAATACGGTAATATTAACTGTCTGCTGAGTAACACCAGCGTTAAACGTCAGGGTTTGACCGAAAGAGAGGTAGTCGTCTGGTGCGATGGCGGTTCCGTTAAAGGTGGCTGCATCAACGGTGATCGCAACATCAACGGGGTTGGAAAGTTCAACCAGGAACTCAAAGGGACTGTCGTTTTCAGTGCCAATCACGGGAGTAATTGAGAATGTGGCAGAGTCGTCGTTGATGATATGGCCCTGACCAGTACCGTTGATGATGGAAACATCCCGGCCGGCGTTCAGTAAATTGGCCATAATCGTTGAGAAGAATTCATCATCTTCCACGATGTTGTCATTGTTAACAGTAATTGTGAATTTCTTAGTGAGCGGATCTGTGGTATTAAAAGTTAATAACAGAGGTGTACCAGGTGCGATCGCATTGTAGTCATTGCTGTCTAAGAGTGATGAAACTGCTTCTGTGTAAACTTCAACTGTGATACTTGAGTCTACCGGGTTCGAGAGGGTGGCAGTAAAGTCGAATTCACCATCTGACTCCAACTGGGAAACATTATTGATGGTGATGGTCGCCGAATCATCATTGATGATAGTGCCCTGAGTGACCGGGCCTAATACCACATTACGTCCCGCATTGTTTATATGGGAGAGAATGACGTCGAATATTTCATCAAGTTCGACCTTATTGTCGTGATTGATCTGAACAGAAAAAGTCTGCTGTGCAGGGATAATGTCGCTGCTTGCAGAGCCCGAGAAAGTAAACTGTTGGTTGAGAATGCGGATGTAATCATTATCAGCAGTGGTGGCAGTGCCATCCTGTGTTGAAACGTTGAAGCTGACATCCGTATCGACGGCATTTGAAATGTTGACGTTAAATACAATTTCCGTCGTGGTACCGCCGGTTCCTTCCTCAACTCCTGCAGAGATTACAGGATCGATTGTTATGGTCGCTAAATCCGTGTTTCTGATAACACCTGTTGAATCTGCGCCGAAGGAAATTCTTGAGTCGAGACCGTTCGCGTTTAGATTGTCCATGAAGACTGTGAATATTTCATCAAGCTCGACTTTATTGTCATTCGTAATCGTGACCGTGAAGCTTTTGAGCCCGGGCTGGTCATCGGTATCCGGAGTTCCAGCGAATGTAAACGACTGAGTTTTGAATTTGTAGTCGTCATCACTCAATTCATTGGTTGCAGTGCCATCCATGGTTGTAATGTCAAAAATGACATCCTCGGCGACTGCATTCGACAGCTCGATATTGAATGTGATCGAACCAGTTTCCTCATTTACGACAACAATATCTTGAGTAAACGTTATCGTAGCGGTATCCGAGTCATCGATTATGGTTGCCTGGGCGGGGCTGTCGAGTGTGATTCTGCTTTCGAGCCCGTTGGCAGACAGGCTGTCCATCAAAACGTTAAAGACTTCATCCAGTTCTAGCTTGTTGTCATTGGTGATGCTGACGAAAAAAGTCTTACTGCCGGGGATCAAATCTGTATCGGGAGTTCCCAGGAACGTATGCGTCTCACGTTTGGATGTGAAGTCATTATCGCTGTTTTCATCGGTGGCATTTCGCATAGTGATCGAAGTGCCGTCCTGGGTGTAGAGATCGAAGCTGACATCCTCGGCAATGGCATTGGAGATCTGTACTCGGAACAAGACAACGCCTGCTTCTTCAATCACGGTCACATCATCGTTGATAAACGTGATACTGGCAGTGTCAGAATCATCCAGAATGGTTGTCTGTGCCGGTGTGCCTAATGTGATTCTCTCGGTCCTGTCATTGAGTCCCCCGGCATTGAGATTGCTGAGGAATGCATTGAAGACTTCATCCAGTTCGAGCTTTTCATCATTGGTGATCGTGACCACGAAATTCTGCGTTCCGGGAGGCAGATCCGGGTGGCTGTTCTGTGTTCCCGGGAAAGTGAAAGACTCGGTTTTTGACGTGTAGTCATCATCAGTGTTTTCATCGGTGGCATTTCGCATGGTGATTGAAGTGCCATCGGCTGTGGTGACGTTAAAACTGACATCTTCCGCGATGGCATTGTCGATCTGCACAGTGAATGTGACGGTTCCATCTTCTTCATTCACGAACAGGTCATCGTCCACGAAACTGATGACAGTCGTGTCGGAATCGTCTAGAATGGTTGCCTGAGCTGGAGTCAGTGCGTCAAATGTAATTCTTGAAGTCCGGCTGTTCAGACCGTTCGCATTGAGGTTGCTCAAGAATACATTGAAGACCTCATCCAGTTCGAGTTTACTGTCATCAGTGATTGTGACTACGAAGTCGAGTACGGAAGGAATTGGATCGGTATCTTGTGTACCCAGGAAGGTAAGAGTTTCAGTCTTGGACGTGTAGTCATTGTCAAGAGCCCCATCGGTGGCATTTCGCATCGTCACCGAGATCCCATCCTGTGTCGAGAGGTCAATGCTGACATCTTCTGCGATGGCATTACCGATCTGGACAGTGAAAGTGACTGTTCCGTCCTCTTCATTCACGAACAGGTCGTCGTCGACGAATGAAATCGTGGTCGTGTCGGAATCATCCAGAATGGTTGCCTGTGCCTGTGTGCCTAATGTAATTCTCTGCGTCCTGTCATTGAGTCCCCCGGCATCGAGGTTGCTGAGGAATGCATTGAAGACTTCATCCAGTTCAAGTTTGTCATCATTGGTGATCGTGACCACAAAGTTGTGCGTTCCGGGAATGACGTCTGTATCCTGTGTTCCCAGGAAGGTGAAGGACTCGGTATTGTAGGTGTAGTCATCGTCAAA
>TARA_R100001132_G_scaffold27161_1_pt1 | contig 70226 bp, 60 predicted proteins | sample TARA_R100001132 | Tara Oceans TARA_R100001132 (sample SAMEA2621247) | marine metagenome | biome: marine biome (ENVO:00000447); feature: mesopelagic zone (ENVO:00000213); material: "saline water (ENVO:00002010), including plankton (ENVO:xxxxxxxx)" | depth 800 m | reverse complement strand
CCCATCTGGCAGCGGCAGGAGGTGTCCTGGCCTGGGCGGTGGCGGAATGGTTCTTCAATGGGAAACCCAGTATTCTGGGAGCCTGTTCGGGAGCGGTCGCCGGACTGGTCTGTATTACGCCCGCCTGTGGTACGGTCACCCCTCTGTCGGGGATTATCCTGGGACTGATCGCCGGTTTTGCCTGTTATTTTGCCTGCACAAGTCTGAAATCCAAATTCAAATACGATGACTCTCTGGATGCCTTTGGCGTACATGGCGTCGGAGGAACCGTGGGAGCACTGCTCACCGGTGTCTTTGCCACCAGAGCCATTACAGGAAATGCAGATGGTTCCGGTTTACTGGAGGGAAATTCTCAACAGTTGATCAATCAGTTCGTCAGCGTGGGTGCTGCCATACTGATTTCCGTGATCGGAACAATTATCATTCTGAAGCTGATCGATCTGACAATGGGTCTGCGCGTCAGCAAAGATGGTGAAATTCAGGGGCTCGATTTGAGCCAGCATGGAGAAGAAGGATACATCTTCCTGTAAAATGGGAAAGCCGAGAGTCGGCCCCTGGTCGACTCTCGTTCTCATTTTCAGGAATTTTGTTCCGAAAGGCCTGTCTGGCCAATACTTCTGATTGTTTTTTCGGGAAATCAATTTGGGGTATCGAGATTTCCCGACAATTGCGATATAATATCTAAGTGCGATAGTCGTCTGGGTTTCTGAAAGCGCTGGAAGAAATCCGGGCATTTTTCTGGGAGTATGATTCCGATGAAAAAAGTGGAAGCTGTCATCAGACATTTCAAACTGGAAGAAGTTAAAGATGCTCTGACAGAAATTGGTGTACAGGGCATGACCGTGTCTGAAGTACGTGGTTTTGGTCGCCAGAAAGGCCACAAAGAACAGTACCGTGGTGCCGAATACACCGTGGATTTTCTACCGAAGGCTAAAATGGAAGTCATCGTTCCCGATGACCAGGTTAAGGCTGTTGTGGATACGATCCTGGAATCAGCACGCACCGGACAGATCGGCGATGGAAAAATCTTCGTAATACCAATCGAAGATATTATCCGGATCCGCACCGGTGAAGCCGGCGATACCGCTCTGTAAATAGATGACTGTAAAGCGAGGGGCGTTTTTTGCCCCTTGTGCTTTACATCAGGCAGGCTGACTGAAATTACGGTTTTCGAAAGTACGTGCAATGAAAAAGATTCAGGCAATCATTCGCCACTATAAACTTGAAGAAGTCAAAAATGCCATTTCTGAAATTGGCATTAGTGGCATGACTGTCAGTGAAGTCCGGGGTTTTGGTCGTCAGCGTGGTCACAAGGAAACCTATCGAGGCAATGAATACATTGTAGACTTTCTACCGAAAGTGAAACTCGAGATTGTGGTCCAGGACGATATGGTTCCCAAAACCGTGGAAACGATCACGCAGATAGCCCGTACCGGTCAGATTGGTGACGGGAAAATTTTCATTACCAGTCTTGATGAAGTCATTCGAATCCGTACGGGAGAAACTGGTCCGGAAGCGGTCTGATCCATAAGCAGAATTTCTGTCTTGAATCCGGGCCTCTTTTGTTCGCGTTCGTTTCAGCCTGGAATTGATGATGTCACATACGTCGACCTCCTGCTCTGAACAGCAATTCGTTGTCTATCGCACGAAAGTAGAGCACGCCAGACAACGCGGTCAGGAACTCCTGCGCCATGGCGCAAGTGGTCTGCAGATTGCCACGGCGATTGCGGAATCCATTGAACAGCTTCTGCTGCAGATTATTCAGGATCAGTTTCTGCAACTCTCTGAAGGGCATCAGAAATTACTGATTCAGAACTGTTCCATTCTGGTCATAGGCGGTTCCGGTCGCGGATTGATGGCCCCCTACTCCGATGTGGACCTGCTGTTCCTGTATCGCAACCAGGTGGATGAGGAATTCGCCGCGTTTGTTGGTGACATCGTACGCAACTGCTGGGACGCCGGTTTAAAGCTCGGTCACAGCCTGAGAACCATTGCCGACTCCGTCAAGATGGCTCGTACCGAACCGGAATTCGCCACAGCGATGATCGAAGCCCGTGCCATCTGGGGAGATGAGCATCTCGCCGAACAGTTGATCCGCGCTTTTTATCGGCACGTCATTTTATTTCGCAGACGCGTATTCTTCGATCAGTGCGTCGAAGCACGCTGGCAGGAACGGAAACAGCATGGCGGCGCGGTCATGCAGCTGGAACCTGATATCAAACGCTCGCCCGGCGGATTGCGCGACATTCACCTGCTCCGCTGGACCGGATTTGCCCGCTATGGAACAGCCAATCTCGACATGCTGAGACTCGATGGGCGGATCAACAGTCGCGATGTCAGAACTCTGAAAAATGCCCGCGACTATCTGCTGAAAGTTCGGATTCAGCTGCATTACGAAGCAGGTCGCCAGCAGGATCTGTTTACCAAAGACACACAGCTCTGGATGGCCGAACAACGCCGGATTGAAGGCACTAACGGTCAACGTCCCGTCGAACTGCTGATGCAGGAATATTTCAGGCACAGTAAAGCAGTTGCTGAAATCACCGAACGGTTCATCAAAACACATCGCCCTCAACCTCTGCTCTCGCGCATCTATGATTTCCTGATGACACACCGCTCGGATTCAATTCTTAAAATCGCACCCGATCATCTGGATGTCATTCCCAAGTATCGCTCTCAAGTCTGCAACAGTCTGGAAGAGATCCTCAAGTTGTTTGACACCGCTTCCCTGTATGGGATCTCGATTGCCCCCGATCTGCTCGATGCCATCCGGGAATCCGCACTCACGTTATCTCCGACCGTATCCAATCGAGCCATTGATCTGTTTCGAGCGATTATGGATCGCAGCACGAACCTGGGTTCCACCCTGAGAACCATGTCTGAGACAGGGATCCTGAATCTGCTGATCCCCTATATGAAACACGCTTACTGTCTGCTGCAGTTCAATCAATACCATAGTTATACGGTAGACGAACATACGTTTCGCGCGATCGAAGCTGCTGAAACATTTTTCACTGACGACACAAGCCTTGGCAGTTCATATCGTCATATTGAGAAAAAGGATATCCTCAATCTGGCCATCCTGCTGCATGACATCGGAAAAGGTTATGGCGAAGACCATAGCAAAATGGGCGCCATGATCGCCGCGGAGACCTCTGTCCGACTGGGCCTGAAAGAAGATGAGCAGAAACTACTGGTTTTTCTGGTTTTTGAACATTTAAATATGGCCCACCTGGCGTTTCGGCGTGATATCTCTGATCCGGATATCCTGTTTGCCTTCAGTCAGAAGGTCGGCAGTCCGGAAAAGTTGCGTATGCTTTATGTGCTGACGGCCGCAGACATCACAGCCGTGGGGCCAGGCGTATTTACCGACTGGAAATCCGAACTGCTGGGAGATCTTTACGAACGTACCATGCTCCTGCTGGGAGGAAAACATTCCCGTTACAATCGAGAACAGCGACTCTCCCGCGTCAAACAACAGGTCCGCAGTTACCTGGATCTGCCCCAACTGCTCGAAGTGGAAGAGGAACAGGAGGAAAGCTGGTTCACAGAACTGTTCAATTCCTTCTCGCCGCACTATCTGCTGGTCACGCCTCCGGAACGCATCGCAGCAGACATTGAGATTCTGCGGAACCTCCCCTCTGACCAGATCGTTGTCGAAGGGGAATTTGAACCGGATACCGGCACTGTGAACTATCACGTGATCGCTCCGGCGATGTATTCACAGTCCTGTTTTCATCGCATGGTCAGCGTGTTTACTTCGCGGAGGATGGAAATTATTTCTGCACAGATTACGACCAGTGCTTCTGGCGGCGTGGTCGACAGTTTCCGGGTGATTGATCACGACTATGCCAGTGAAGTCCCTCGCACTCGTGTACAGACAATCGAAACGGAAATCCGCAAAGCGGTTATTGGCGAAAGCGACGCCAAAACCATGTTTTTAAACAATCGGCGGTTTCAGGAGTCAGCCGGCCTGAGTGGTGAGTTCGATCTGGGCCGGGTAGAAATCGACAATCAGTCCTCGCGGCGCTGCACGATTATTGATGTCATCGCCCATGACCGGACCGGCCTCCTGTATATTGTCTCGCGTGCCATCAGCCGGATGGGCCTCTCTGTTGTGATGGCAAAAATTTCCACGCACCTGGATCAGGTTGTAGACGTATTTTACGTCATTGATGAAAATGAACGCAAAATTGAAGACGGAGTTCGGCTGCAGGAAGTCAAAGAGCAACTGGAACGGACCCTGCATGACTTTGAACTGGAAGGCTACAAGCGATATCAACGCGTCTGACCGCTCCGACTCCCGTTGCTGCAGGTCAGGCGGGTACCACTTCCAGGATCGTCATCGGCGATTCCACATGGATATGACAATCCGAGGCGGCTGCTGGAACCAGCAGCGTTTTCCCCTGAAACAGTTCATACGTTTCTGCACTGCAATCCAGTTGACCTGAACCTTCCAGTACGATCAGGATCTGGGCCTGATTCAGGGAAGACAGTTGAAAGGAATCACGTGAAAAATGACGCTGGATCGAAAAGTACTCGCAGGTTAATAATTCTTCTACCTGGTGATTTGCGCGAAACTGCTTCTCTGGTTCCAACAGATTCACCGGGCCAGCTTCAAAATCGATAGAAGAAATTGCCTGCTCGACATGTACGGGACGGGGACTGCCAGACTGATCCAGACGATTCCAGTCGAATAAACGATAGGTAACATCGCTGGTCTGTTGTACTTCGGCCAGTAAAATCCCCTCGCCAATTGCATGCAGCGTGCCAGCGGGGATGTAAACACAGTCCCCCTTGCGAACAGGATAACTGTGCAGACACTCTTCAACCGTTCCCTGCTTCAGATGTTTCCGCAGCTGAGCCTGACTGATGCCCTGCTTCAATCCAGCGTAGATACAGCTCCCAGGCAAGGAGTCCAGAATAACCCATGCTTCCGATTTCCCCGATTTCGTCATATCAAACCGGGGTAGATGCCCCGCATCCGGGTGAACCTGCAGCGAAAGTCGGTCGGTGGCGTCAATAAATTTGATAAGAAGCGGGAACAGAGGGTAGCTCTTCCCTTCCCCAAACAACGCTTTCGGGTTTTTCTCTATTAACTTTGAGAGAGTCCAGCCCGTAAATTCCCCATTGGCAATCAATGTCGGCGCGCCAGGATAGTCAGACAGTTCCCAGCTTTCTCCATAATCCTGTTCCACTCCAATTAATTTATTCAAACGAGTGCCCAGACGCTCCCCGCCCCACCTGGCACGCTTCAGAATCGGCGTGAACTCCAGTGGTAATAACGTGGCAGTAGATTGGACTTCTTGTAAAGACATAATCAGATGAAAACCAATACCAGACAACAAGATAGAAAGACTGGAAAAGATGGAAGCTTCTATAATCGTAATTCACGAAACCCCTCAATTGCAACTATAATCCTTAGCAATTGTAAGATCGGGGAACTCCTGATTTATTTTGCCGTTTTCTTCGAACTGACGATCTTTAAAGGTTTCAATTGCCATAAACGGGAACTCCTGCTAATCTCTCCCCCCTTGAAGCCATCGGCAACCCACCCCGAACCATGCGTACACTCATCAGTTCGCATCTGGTCTATGTTCGCCGGTGAAATATCGCTGTTTCTCGATGAAAGGCTCATAAGTGTCAGATCTGATTACTCAAAGTTTAGAAGTGGAACTTTCCATTGGTGACACCATACAGATTGGCGATCAGTTTTTAACGGTAATTGATATCGAGGAAAGCGAAATCCTGTTTCAAATCGATTCCGACTGCCCCACTGGACCTGCTGCAGACGGAGTGAAAGACGCCTACTCCTGTTTCTGAGCATCCTTCCGAAACCGGATTACCAGACAAATTCCAGAATCATTTCAGACTGTCTTCCAGTTGCAGTGGATCGGCGGGAAAAAGTAGCCATTTCGGAATTTCCGGCTTCCGAATCGCCGACCGCCGCGCCCGGCCTATCGTTGACTGAAACCGCGGAATCGCTTTCAACCAGAGCATTGCCTGTTCATCTTCGTAAATCAGTGACCAGTCTCGTCTGTTCTTCAGATACCCATTCGTCTGCTGGGATGTTGGCAAAAGAATCATTTCCGTCGGATATTGATCCAGCAGCGGCGTTGCTGTGCTGGAATTTTGATTCAGTTTCTGAAACGCTACAAACTCTGCTTCCAGTTGCGCTGAGTACACTGTCCGGTAACGCCCGTCAAAGGCGATCCGAGATTCGGGAAACGTCTGCCAGATGACATATTGGGCCCAGCCATAATCGGTCAGTATATTCCCGGCCAGTTGTTCCTTCTGCAGGACTTCCATGACCGCAACGGGCATTCCGGGCGCTCGACTTTGTGTTTCCACTCCAATTTCCCAGGGAGAAACTCCCGCTTCCTGCATCTGAAACACCGTATGAGCCCCCAGTCCCAGAATCACCAGAACCATGATTGTGATCAGAACAGACCGTAATCTCAACCTGGCGATTCCTGACCACTGCTGATTGATGTTGGGAAACAGATTGCGTACTGCATCGGTGATGGGTCGCGGCAACAGGATCATTACAGCAATCGCCAGTAAAGCCACATGCCTGATATGACTGACCGCCTGCCAGGCGACGACTGCAATCAACAACAGATCAATCCACTCCCATTTCCGCGATCGGAAAAATGCCAGCACAAGCAGCAGGAAAGGAACGTAATACAAGAGTGCCTGACGGGCCTGCCAGAGAGGCTGCCATTCCCGGACAATCTGTGTGGTCATCAGATGATCCCAGAGCATCTGATGCAGTTGAATTCCATAGGGATTAATCAGAGTCACCAGCCAGCTCGCTGTTACAGCAAAAGCCAGCCTGAGAAAATCGCGTTGCTGGTAGTGGCCCTGATAAAAACCTCTTCCGATCCACAGGAGAACCAGGCCCTCCATCCCGACACCGGCCAGAAAGCCACCGTGCGAGTTCGACCAGAACAGCATGATCACGGGGAGATACCAGATCCACCTGGAATGGGGACGATCAACATAATCCCGCAGCAGTAACAGTGTCCATGCGAAGCAACCAAAGGTAACCAGTTGCGGGCGGACAAAGACGACAAACTGTGACAGGCAAAATGCGCCATAGACCAGTAACAGTACGGAACCGGCCAGGCTTGCCCGGGATCTTCTGAATGCAATCCAGGTCGGAATCAGAATCATGCATAACCAGAAATTACGCCAGAGCCATAAGCCGGTGTTTCCCATCTGGCTCCAGAGCCAGCCGAATGACAGTTCAGAAAACCATTCATGGTTAATCCAGATCGTGCCCGGCTCGGTGTAACAGAATGGGTCAGTCCGTTCCACCAGAACATGGTGTTCAAGGGCGCGCAAGCCATAGAGTGTGTGCCCCCATAAATCGGGATCGGCAATCGTGACGGAGCCCAATAATAACAGGCAGGCAAACCAGATGCTTCCCAGCGAAAGGGACCATTCGCGAGAGCCCATCACCCATTCCGCGTTACCGGATTCAATCTCAGGCACTGACACAACATGTCTCCCGGCGGAACCACTTCTTGAATCATGGTGTGATCAGCCGCCTGTCATCAGTCTGATAAGAAAAAAAGACCTGCACTCAATGGTACAGATCTTTTTTATTTGGATTCCGATTACTGTTCGCAGCTGATTCGTTCACGATGCAGAGAACTATTTACTTTTCAGAATGTCTTCCAGGCTGGGAAGAGAATTGTGAATCGGTTCCAGCGTCGGAACGCCATCACCGTCTGCGGGAAATTCTTCGTAGGCCGTCAGATCGATCTGTTCGTAGATGCGATCGAACATCTTGTGAGCATAAGGAGCTTTCGGGTTTCCACCGAGAGCGATAATCTCACCTTTCTGTCGAAGAATATTCGTGTAGTTGTAAGGTCGGAAATAATAGTATCCGTGATAGACAGGCGGGTACGGATAATGGGGGTACATATCACCTGTCGTTTTACAGCAAAACCAGCTACGTTTTTTCAATTTGCAACCGTCGTCTGTGTAACAATTGCCCCACATACCCCAGTGACCGAAAAGTCCGCCCGGTTGACAGAGATTTCCTGTCGCATAACCGTCTGACAGACAAGCGTCGGAAGCAATACAGGTATTTTGACATGATGCCATTGAGACTGTTGCGGGAGCACTGACGGTGTTGACTGGTACAACTTCTCCGTCGTACTGCCAGACACTTAAACCGATGAGCAATGCAAAACTCGCATTCATGAGACCACCTTTTATTTTTACGTTGTATCAACAACACTTTTGATTAAGCATTTTTGGTGGACGTTCCATTGAATTTTTTCCTGGAACCAGAATGCTGATTCTCCCACCATAATTCGTTTTCGACCTGAAATAGCCTTTATATAAAGTGAAAATAGAGGAAATCAACAAAATCTTTAAATATACGTAAATTGGGAAACACCTCAAAATTATTATCAACCTTTCATACTGTTCTAACCGATATGATTGATGCCATGAGATTTGTCTTTAAAGAACAGATTCTCATACACAGACTGATAATTCATAAAATTAACTTGTTCCACTGGCACATTGATGTAATAGCAGGCAACGCAGAAAAAACACCCGGACGAAATTTACTTCACAGTTTTTAAAACGTGGTTTTAATGGAACTGTATTTAAAACAATAAATCACTTACTCCAATATCTCAAAATTGACGACCAAAGGATTGGGAGACAAGTATGTCTATAAATGCCTCATGGAAAAGACGCACAATGTTGGCAGTGGCCTGCGGTGTCGCAATTACAGCATCGCCACTTGCTGCGCAGGTTCCACCAGCGCCTCCTGTTCCGGGGAAGTTGAAAACAAATAGCTACACGCCTGGGGCGAAGAAAAAATATGCCCCCGTTATCAGCACCAAAACCAAAGAAAAAGTCCATCAGCTCGTTGATCAGATCTACGAATCAGAAGTAGAACTCAGCGTTCAGCAGCGACACTCCAAAATTCTGAAAATGAAGATGGACGTGTTCCGGGTGGCGATCGCAGATCCTTCTAAAATTGAAGTAGTCGCATTCGGCTCACAGGAAGTAGAAGTCATCGGTAAAGAAACCGGGACTACTACGATGACCCTCTGGCTGGGGGATGAAGCAAATCCCCAGATCCTCAGCGTTCAGGTCAAAGTAGAAGGTGACAATTCCATTGAAGATCTTCGCCGGATGGAATATGGCGAATTTCAGAAAATGATCAATGAGTTCTTCCCCAACAGTAAAATTCAGCTGATTCCTTTCGCAGACAAACTGATTGTCCGCGGCCAGGCACGGGATGAACAGGAAGCAGTACAAATTATTACCATTATTCGTGCACGTTCCGGTTCCGGTGGCGGAGGCCAGGGTGGTGGAATGGGAGGCGGTTCCCTGTTCGCAGATGGTATCGCCGCCGATCCATTCCCGGATGGAGCACGACTGCCGGAAGCAACCGTCATCGACATGATGAAGGTGCCTGGCGAAAAACAGATCATGCTGAAGGTCCGTATCGCTCAGATCGACCGGTCAGCAGCGCGTACCGCCAGCACGGACCTGCTCGTACAATCGGGAGACTTTGGCTGGTCTCAGTTATTCTCCGGAGTGGCACAACAGCTGGGTAATGGCGGGACCGGACTGGTAACCGCATCACTGACAAGCAATGATGTCGACCTGTTTATCTCTGCCCTGGCCCAGAATGGTTATGCGAAAATTTTAGCAGAACCAAATCTGGTTACCATCAGTGGGCGGACTGCCAACTTTATCTCGGGTGGTGAATTCGCTGTTCCAACCGTGGTAGGTGTCGGCGGTGCACAGGCTGCTACAACAACCTTCAAAGGCTTTGGTACTCAGCTGACCTTCCTGCCTACTGTCCTGGATAAAGATCGTATTCGATTACAGGTCACCCCGACATTCAGTACGGTCAACCCGGCATTAACATCTGGTGGGATCCTGGGGCTTGATACACAATCCGTCAGCACCACCGTCGATCTGCGTGAAGGACAGGTACTCGCGATTGCCGGACTGATTCAGGAACAGCAGCGGGGAGACCTCAACCGGGTCCCCTTTATCGGTGATATTCCTCTGATTGGTACATTGTTCTCCAACAAAGCAGTGTCGCGAGACGAAACAGAACTGATCATCCTGATCAGCCCTGAGCTGGTGCATCCGATGGAACCAGAAGATGCTCCCACGATCCTACCCGGAATGGAAGTTACTGAGCCAGGCGATGTGGATTTCTTCTTTATGAATAATATTGAAGGCAGACCTGATGTGCATCACCGCAGCACAGTCTGGTACATGCAGAAAAAACGGATTCACCAGCAACAGAAAGATTTCAAACACCAGGGCAAGTCCGAAAAATACTACATCAATGGTGACTACGGATTCTCTGAATAATTAAAACTGATTATTTCTTCGCCAAATGATACCTAAAAAATTCCAATCACATTTTATGAATAGAATGTGAGAGAAATACAAGGAAGTAAGCGATGTCTATTCAACCCAAAATTGCAAGTTTGCCTGCTATTGCTTTAGCAGCAATGCTGATCAGTGGTTGCCAACATAAACAACATCACGCAGAAATCCCCTACGACTCGGTAGCGCCACTGGGAACCATCAGCGATGATATCTGGCAAAAACAGGAAGAAAACGGAGAAGCATCTGACTTCGTGATCGTCGAAAGTGAGTTCGTAGGCACTACCGCAAAACTGAATGCTGCCGGCGAAGATCACATTAAACAGATTGCTGTTCGCATGGCATCAACGCCTTTCCCGGTAGTTGTCGAACCCAGTTCGATGTCGATCAAGGAATCATCGGAATATAAATATCCAATCCATGGCAATGATGACCTGGACATGCATCGCCGCAATGTCATCGTGAAGATGTTGCAGTCAATGAACGTCCAGGATGCGGACGAACGCGTTGTTGTTGCTCCTGCTTTCACACCAGGCTTCGAAGGATTCGAAGCTTACAGAGCCTACTCCAATGGATTCATGAACCGTGGCAATAACGGCGGTGGTGGATTCGGTGGTGGATTTGGTGGATTCGGCGGCGGCGGCGGGGGTGCTGGCGTCTTCTAAACTTCATCACACTGAATCAGAGCGTCTCTCAACTGATGATACCTGGTCCCAATGGCCTGGGAGAGGCAACAGTAAAACAGGACTCCGTCTAAAACCGGCTGAATGAACAGATTTGACATGGGGTGGACGGGTTCGATCGAATCCGTCCACCTTTTTGATAAAACTCGATCCGCACACCCCTCAAATCACTGAACCATTTTTTTCAACCATTTCGACAGGTAATCTTTTTTTATTGTGACAACATGGAATTCCCAGTGAATTCTTCAATATTAAAGTCGAATTACGTCAGGACAAAGTTATGAACGACAAAGGATTGTTTTGTTCAGCTGTCATCCTCATCATTTCACTTCAGGGATGCACCCAGATGGGAACTCAGATTTCCAAAATGAAATCTGCCCTGCCTGGAAAAAATAATCCCAACCAGGTCCTTGCTGCTGCGCGCGGTTTCGAACATAAAAAAGAGTGGATGGCTGCGCGCACACAGTATGAAACGTATCTGAAGAAAAATCCTCGCAGTGTTGTGGCCTGCCATCGCCTGGGAATTGTCTGTACGAATCTGGGGGATTCTGTCGCCGCGACCCGGTACTTCACACAGGCTAAGCAACTCGATCCGTATAACTCACAGGTCCTGAACGATTTTGGCTACGCCCTCTACAAACGGGGACAGTATGAAGCAGCTGAAAAAGTATTGTCCGCAGCATTACAGAATGATGCAAATAATAAACGCACTCTGAATAACCTGGCGCTGGCTGTAGGCCACCAGGGACGGTTCAAAGAAAGCTATACCCTCTTCCGCAATGTGATGTCAGAAGCGGAAGCACATGCGAATGTCGCCTACATCCACACACAACGCGGTGAAGGTGAAATGGCACTGAAAGAATACGATCTGGCCTTAACCGCTGATCCGACCCTGGAAACAGCGGGACTTGCAGCAGCGGAACTGGCCGAGCTGAAAAACATCTATCTCGTTCGACAGGAAAAGCAGGCCCAAGCTGAACAGGAAACGCAACTGGCAGCCAGCCAGGAACAACCTGAGCAAACCGCTCCAGAAAAATCCGCTCCCGAGAATCCCTTCCTTGTAAAAACGGTCACAAGGGAAAACATCGCCAGTGGATCACAGTCTGAGCCAGAATTTCGTAAAAGCCCCGAACAGCAGAAAACCCGTCTGGTGAGCGCAAAACAGACTGCTCCCCTCGAATCAAAACCGTCTCTGAATGCTCCTGTAAAGAAAATGGTTACTCAGGCTGATCTGAAAAAAGAATTGCTTGCTCCCACTCAAGTTGCTCCCGCTCAATCTGTCCCGGTAAACAGTAACGAATTATCAGCTGAGCAGCAGGAAGAAGAATTTCTGGAACCGCTGGAAATCAATTCTTTCCGTACGCTTGATGAAATTTCACAGGAAGAGGAACCTGCCATCATCCGAATCGGACACGAGACTCCTGCAGAAGAACCACTCTTCCGCGCTCCTGCAGAGCTGAGCCGTCCGTAATCCCCTGAAAGAATCAGTTCAGACGCGCTTCGATCGCTTTGACAGTGGAGGCCGCCTGAAATCGGAAGTTATTATTTTTGGTAGACTGATTTACTTCCTCAATTTTTTTCAGGCTCTTCTCTGTGCCGATTTCTTTGAGTACTCGAAATACATTTACCAGCACGATAAACTGATCCGGATCCAGCTGTTTCAAGACGGCATCCTCAGCCCCACTGCCGTACTCAATCAATTTTTTGGAAGCATTATGGGCTTTAATCGGCTCTTTCAGGAGTTCTGCCACGGCTGTGACTCCTTCCGGGGTTTTATGCTGCAGGATTGCTTCCATGACGCTTTCCTGCCCCAGGATATTCACTTCTTTTAGCAGCCCGGTCATCGCGGGGATGTCTTCTTTTGTCGACCAGACAACCAGAGCGCGCGAAGCATCCTGGACAACGGTGATATCCTTGCTTTCCAGGATCCCGATTAAAATTCCGGAGATATCTCTGTTTCCCTCCGCTGGTTTAACCTGACTCAGTTTCTGTAATGCTGCTTTGCGTTTCAGCAGATTGCTCGTCGACAGTTCTGTGAGAATCGTTTTCAGTTCATCGTCAATATTTTCCGGAATCTCGAACCGGGCCGCTTCCTCACGTTTCTGCATCTCGGCTGAATGCTTCGCGATTAACGCAGCCTGGTCTGCTTTGTATTCTTTCAGTTCTTCTGCATTCAGTAAAGTGGATGTGAGCATGATGGGAATTTTCTGCGTGCTGTTTTCTGAACGCTGAATGAGTTTGTAATTCACGGACAGATCCTTGACGCATCCCTGTTTCTGATCAAATTGAATCTGCCCAGTCCCCGTCAGTTCGACTTCCGGCCCACTGTCATCAATCGTCGATATCGTACGATAGGAATATTCGACATTGATCGTGACCAGATCCCCTTCCTGTTTTGAAATTTTATATTCCGACGTTTTTTTTGCTCCCATCGTCTTTTCAATATCAGGGCCACGTAACGGAGAAGGAATCCGATTCGAGGAAGAAATGACAGAAATGCTGCTTTTCTCCGATTCTGACCAGGTGCGTTCACCTTCAGGAGAAAGCGGAATCAGATTGATCTGCGAAAGGTGGCCGAGCAGGTGAGGCAGCAGCGATGAGCCTTTTACGGTATCGATCTCACCATAACGGTTCAATTCGAGCGTATGTTGTTCGAACGCACCCGCGATACTGCCGGACAGACCGGCGAAAGGACTGCGATGACGGTGCATTCGCATAGGGGGCAGGAACGGACGCCGGCTTTTGCTTTTGGTCACCGAATTCAAATTCCCGGAACAACGCAGCGAGAAAGAATTTCCCTCAGCGGCCGTCACATCATACTGTTCAACCCCACTCATTGTCTCTGCATAATCTTCCATGTTGACTTCGATCTTCACCCGATATGCATATTGCCGGCCTTTTTCCCACCTGTATTCTAAAGGCAGCTTCTCTGCCGCCAGACCTAATGCAGGCATTGCTGCCAGCATCAGCAACCCGCAGATTAACAGCAGACAGGAGCAAACAGTCGAACGACCGCCGACAGAGTTTGACTGAGAATGAATGTGCGCAAGCATGGAAGATTCCCCGGAAAAGAATTTGGCCGTGTCCAGTTTGAATGTAGCGTCTCCAGGACCATTGGAACCGAGTACAACAGATTGAAAGACACTCTGGTTCAATGTGATGCGCTCCAGCCAGTGATCTGCTGATAACACACCAGAAACAGTATTTCCCTTAGTATAATCAGAGCCCACAGGAATGCATTCACATTTTCGGCTTTTCAAAAAAGATGCTGCCAGTTGTTGAATCTCACTGTAACAGCCATTCGACAGCAGCAGCTTCCCGTTTCCCTGTTTCATGGTATAAAGTCACCTGATTCAACTGGCCCGCCGCATTGTATGTCGACTGAATCAGCTCGGGAATGGAACTGGATTTCCCCGCGAACCAGAGAGCAGCCGGCTGGCACAGAGACAACAATCCCTCCACATCGCCGTACTTGACGGCACCAGGCCACAAACGCAGGTCCCGGATCGAAGTGATCTCTGCAAAATGGAAGCCCCCCGTATCGACTGCCAGTTTCTGAACAACTTCGGGACAATGCGCACAAGTGGCTGCTGCCCGCACGCCGGAGAAACCGAAACCAGCCAGCGCAATCGATTGGGGCTGGCTATCGTGATATTTCGAAAATGCCAGGACATTCAGGATATCATGAATCTGCTTCGAAAAGATCGGATGATTATAGCCCAGTGTATACCCGGCAAATTCGCGGGGATTCTTCACGACAGGCATTTCCGTTGGCGCTGCCTGCAGTTTACTGAATTCTCCCTGGTATAATACATCAATGCCCGCGACTGCCGTTCCGGAATCAAGGAGTCGCTGGATCGGTGATTTCAGGCTGCCATCCGCTTTGAATAATCCCGCTTTTCCCTGATCGTCCAGCCAGATCACCACCTTCTGATTCCATTGCTCAGGCAGGAAGAACAGGGTCGGTGTCACTTCTCCAAACCGCTTGTTTTTAATCAGGGTATGATACTGGCGATAACCGGTTCTGGACTCTTCAGAAACAATCTCCGGTTCCAGATCCTCTTTTTCCGGCAGCGGGCGGCCGATCATCACGGCAATGGCTCCTCCCACTACACGACGGTATTCCGCCAGGCTCTTCTGGTCCCGAGGCGTCAATCGTTCGATCTGTGCTGCGTTATTCTTTGCCAGTGTATGCAGAATTCTGATTTCCGATTCTACATCGCCAGGAGGAGCCGGATACTGTTTGTTCCAGACGGTTAATTCCTCACGCGAGAGCGGCTTGAAATCGGCTTCCACAATCGGGGAAGACTGTCCCAGTTCAAAATGCTGATTGAAAAACTCATACATCATCGTCCGACTGACATAATTATAATTGTGGGGGAACGGGTAATACTTTCCAATCACATTCTCAGGCACGCCCAGCATCTTGAAATGCTGTTTGAGCTCGGGCAGACCTTTGCTTTCAATTTCCTTCGTCCAGTCATCCGCAGCCGTCATGCCCAGCGGCCGTGGTGCCAGCAAGGCGGCAAACTCAATATTGCCCGTACCAATTCGAAGATAGGTCGCGTTCTCACAGGTACAGCCCCCCTGCATCGCTGTCGACACCATCACCGCAGGAAATGCAGCGGTGATCCGCTGATCAATGGCGGCCAGAATAAACGTCTGAGTCCCGCCTCCACTGGCCCCGGTGATCCCGATCCGTTTCTGATCGACTTCCGCAAGTGAGCAGACCCAGTCCAGGGCACGAATCGAGTTCAAAGTCTGCAGCCCCAGCGCGCTGATCAGCCGCAGCTCTGACTGCGCGCTGAACAGCCCCCAGTTCTTTTCGCTCGACATGTCGGGACGCTGTTTCGCAAACCGGTGGATCAGATCATAGCTTAAACAGAAGCCGTCGGCGTATCCCAGCATATCATAATGAAAGACCATGCACCCCATCCGCGCCAGTTCGACACAACGTGCCTGCAGAGGATAGCGTCCGCCCACTTCGTGTTTTTCTGCTCCCGCTTTAATATCAGCCTGAACCTTCTGTGCCCCACTGTCATAAAAGCGGCCCTCGGCAAAATGCCCATGCGGCGAAAGCACCATCGGAAACGGTCCCGATTTCCCTTTCGGGCGATACAGGTTTCCGGTGACATACAAACCGGGAGAGCTTTCAAAAAACACTTTCTCAACGGTGTACTCATCCCGGTCCACTTTGCCATGAATCGTAGCATTGATTTTGGTATTTTCCGGTTCCGGCCAGACTCCGGCGGCGACTTGAATCTGTCGTCTGACATACTCTGCCCGTTGCTCCCAGGCTTCCGGCGTTTCCGCGGGTGTAAACGGGAAGTAGCCATTCAGATCTTTCAATGCGTCCAGCCGACTGTCTTTGAAAGCCGCTTCTGCGTCCGCTGCGATCAGGGCCTCCAGTCCTGCAGGAGAACCAATGACTCCTGCGGACATTAGAGCCAGTCCGATATTCTGCAACGCTGTTCTGCGGTCCATGGAAAACTGGTCGTCATTCTGAATCATTGTAGCCCCGCTTTCTTCATTGATGCGATCTGAGAGGTCATTCCAGCTGGAATCCAGATTGAATATAATCTATTCAGTCTAACCAGATTCGATGGATCGTTGCCAGTCCCGGCGGGTTTTATTACTACGACTGTCAGCACTCCGCTGCGCGGGAACCGCCAGGAGTCAGGCCCGTTTTCTGACCACATAAACAGCCAGTAGAATGCAGAGTAAAGCGATACCCGCCACCAGACTCCAGATCAGCGAAATAGACTGCGGTTGTGGCGCTGCCTGGTAGGTGGGAATATGCTGGCGTTCTCCCACCGCCAGCGAGTCGGGGTGATTGGGAAACGATTCAGCAGTAATCGACAGGTCTTTCCATAAAACCTGGACGGGAGTCTCCGCATCACTCTGTTGCGCTCCCAGTCGCAGCAGATCGACGTCGGCTGTTCCCAGTTCCACTTCCCGCAGCTCGCGGAACTCGTCTTCCGTTCCGTCAGAAATCAGAAATTTCAGCTGCTTCCCGGTTCTGATCAGTTTCAGTTTTCCTGAGTTCTGTTTCGCATCAACCAGTTTGACGTCATAGTTGCGTTTGCCCTCAACAGTGGTCGAGAGTGTGGTACTGAAAACATGCTTGTTTCCGGGACGCAATAATCGACCGATCATGGCAGCCGATTCGTTTTCATCATGCATCCTTAAATAGACACTCGGCCCCAGACCGTAACCTGATTGCGGATTTTTCCAGGCAGGAACTTCATAGGTCGCGGTGATTTCAAAATCGCCGCTGATCTGAAACCGGGGGCTGATTCCCAAAACCGAGATTTTGTGCCCCGCCGGGAGGTTGAAGAACAGACCATCCCTGCGCGGTTCCATCAATCTGACCACTCCCATTCCCAGTGGAACCAGTTGCTCATTATCAAACTGTTCTCCCAGGAAATTGAATTGCAACTCGCGTCTCCCCTGCTCTGCCCGGAGTGATCCAGAAATCAACAGCAACAGACAGGCAGCTCCCGAGAGAATCACTGCGGAATGAAATTGAAACTTCATAAACCTGCTCCTGTTTCCGTTTCGCCTCCGGCGATCGTTCCCAGTGCCTGCCAGATCTCTGTATTAATATTTTCATTCACAAATCGGACCACCCCATCTCCCATCAACACATTCACCCCCTGCCCGTGCCAGCTGGAGGGATTCAAGATCACCCCATCCCAGGTCAGTCCGTTTTTACAATTCGTCCGATTCGGCGTACGCACGTGGTTATAACGGGTCCAGTTCATATTTCCCGCCAGCCAGGTCTGCCCCGATTCGACATCATACTGATAAGCTTCGGCTGCCTGAGGAGTCAATCCTCCACACGCCTCAGAAAACTGACTTTCGGTCCAGACCCCCTGTAGATTGTATAAATCTGACAGGGGATCGATCACTGTGTCATCCCCGCTGCCTTTGACATGCTCACTGAACATCGCCGTCTGAGAAAGTCCGTCTTTCACATCCCGCATCCGCACACTGCTGTTCTGTCCAAACATCCCGTTCCCCGCTCTGCCCGACCAGGAACTCCCGTTACAGGATCGATAGTTGTTGGGCCCCCAACGGCTTTTCAGGCGGTCCAGATCACTGGTACAGATAAAGACGGGCAGCCGGGTTTGGGCGGCCGGACCGTTGATCACTTCATTGAACCGGGTTTCCAGCTCCTCCTGATCCCCATCTGCTGCATTCACAAACGGATGAAAGGGTGCCACATTGAAATTCAGCTGATGATAAACCACGGCCTGATCCAGATAAGGCAGTAGCATCGCATGCGCCGAAAATCGTCGATCCGCCAGGGTACCCAGCGAAGAAATCGGGCCATCGTGATCATCGCCCACTCCAAAAGGGAGTACATCGTGTGATGTGTGATAAGCCTGCAGGGCAATTCCAATCTGATGCAGATTGTTGGAACACTGCATTTTTCGGGCGGCCTCCCGGACTGCCTGCACCGCAGGAAGCAACAATGCAATCAACAAACCTATGATCGTCAATGCAACCAGAAGCTCGATCAGAGTGAATCCGTTTCGGAACGGTATCTCCGGTTCCCTGTATGTGCCAGTGGCTTGATCCATCTGCCCTCTCCAGGCTGGTCCTGTCTGGCCCAGCGCAGCATTTTTACTTCAATTTCTTTCCAGTTTTTCATTTTTGTGAGTTAAGAATGACTGCTCACTATACAACTAACTACTGAGGTTGATCGGGAGCAGACTTCCACGCATAAACGCACATTTAAATCATCAGGTTCACAGATTTTTAAAATTTATTCTTTCGGCATCTTTTCAAAACGGGAGACTCTCGTAGAGTATAATCAAAAGAATTCCATGAACATTCAAACAAATATTCAGAAAATCATCGTCTCCCGACTTAACAACATTAAATAATCACAACTTCAATTATTTAGTAATCTTACAATCACTTTCAGTGACCTGATTTGTCTAAATAATTTTTTCAGATTCAATAAAATTAACTATGTTTTACTCGTCATACTTGCCGTGTAGACGACAGTATACTATAACTGAGAACAGATGCAAAATCAGAATTTTATGTGATTATCACACGAAGACACCCTCACCCTTCCTGATTCTGATTCTGCATTTCATCGGGGGATCCCAAAGCACTTTCGTTTTGGGTGACAAATTTACTTTCCTGAATGTTCAGGAATATGATCAGTTTATTCTATTTTTTAAGAAATGGGGTACTTTGTAATGGCAGGCACCAAAGCAAACCTTACACAACGACAACAGGAAATTTACGATTTTCTGAAAGATAAGATTATTAACCGTGGCTATGGACCGACCGTCCGTGAAATCGGTGCTAATTTTGGCATCCGCTCTCCCAACGGCGTGATGTGCCACCTGAAAGCTCTGGAAAAGAAAGGGCTCATCACGCGTGAATCTCACATGTCACGCGCGATTCAATTGTGCGATCACTCGCAGAAACGGACACGTCTGCCACTGGCCGGACAAATCGCCGCTGGCAGCCCTGTTCTGGCTGTCCAGGATGACGAACACATCGATTTCGGCTCTCTGTTCGATCCCGATGATCAGTTCTGCCTTAAAGTCAAAGGCGTTTCCATGATCGAAGATCAGATCGCTGATGGCGATTATGTCATCGTCCACAAGCAGAACACCTGCAAAGAAGGCGACATCGTTGTCGCGCTGGTGGATGGTCAGGAAGCGACTCTGAAACGCTACTATTCCGAAGGGGATCGCATTCGCCTGGAGCCAGCGAACTCCAGCATGCAGCCCATCTACTCTAAGAATGTAGACATCCTCGGAGTGGTTACGGGAGTCATTCGGAAATATTAAAACAGTCCTGTCTCGCTTGAATCACCTGCAGCATGACTGCAACCGATGAAAGCAGACAGATTGATTTTCGAAGTGCATTAAAATCAATGCTCTGGCATTTTCTGCCAGAGCATTTTTTTGTGCCCGTTTAATTTGCAGTACAGTCAGATATCAACCAGCGGCCCGGGTCTGATACTGATTCAGTTTGTTGTACAGCGTTTTCAGAGCGATCCCCAGTTCTGACGCACATTTTGGCTTATCCCCATCATGTTTGTCGAGCACATGGTAGATCACTTCCATTTCGATATCCCGCAACGTTTTTCCTTCCATGCCTTCAGTCCAGTTAATGGCAGTCGAACCAGAGGAGATCGGAATCGAAGAATGCCGGGTCAGATTGGAGGGTAAATCGACGGGCTGGATCTGAACGCCGTCCCATAAAATCACGGCATGTTCCAAGGCGTTGGCCAGTTCACGAACATTCCCTTTCCAGTCATATTCCTGCAGAATCTCAACCGTTTCCGGTGCCAGGATATCCTGGGGAATGGAATCTTTTTTCAGATGCCGTTTCAACAGTACACGGGAGATTTCCGGAATATCCCCTTTGCGTTCCCGTAGTGCAGGCAGATTGATTTCAAAGGTATTGACACGGAAATAAAGATCTTCGCGGAAGCTGCCCTCTGCAACCATGTCCTGTAAATCGCGATTCGTCGCACAGACGATTCGCACATCGACATGGAACGTTTCACTGTCACCGACACGACGGACTTCTCCCGATTCCAGAAAACGCAGCAGCTTCACCTGCATGGTTTTGTCCAGCTCACCCAGTTCATCCAGGAAGAGGGTCCCGCCATTGGCGATCTCGATCAGACCCTTACGTGGTGTATCGGCACCTGTAAAAGCACCTTTGCGATGGCCAAACAGTTCACTTTCCACCAGGTTTTCCGGCAGGGCTCCGCAGTTGACAGGGACAAAGGGCATTGAAGCACGTGTACTTAAATCATGAACCCGTCGTGCGACCAGTTCTTTACCCGTCCCGGTTTCTCCCAGTATCAGAGCTGTGGAATCGGTTGGCGCGATCTTTTCAATCAGCTTTTTGACCCGCATCATCGGGGGAGTTTCCCCCACAATCTGGCAGGGCCCTTCCACACTTTTCAACCGGGATTCCAGGGCATAATTTTTATTCTGCAGCGATCGTTTATCAGCGACTTTCTGTAACACGGTCGCAATATCGATCAGCTTGCATGGTTTGGGCAGGAAATCATACGCGCCGCGTCGGATCGCCTGAATGGCTTCGTCGATACTGCCGTGCCCGGTGCTGATAATCACTTCGGTCTCGGGAGAGACCTTATTAATATGATCGACCACATCCCAGCCACTCAAACCAGGCATGCGTAAATCAACGATGGCTGCATCAAATGTAATTTTATCTAATGCCGTTAATGCCGACTGGCCATCTTCACAAATGGTGACATCATGTCCCATGCGTGGCAGCTCAATTCGCATGACTTCCCGAATTGCCGCTTCATCGTCGACAAACAGGACCCGTAATTTATTGACTGAATTACTCAAGTTGTGCTCCTTCTTCCTGCTCTGACATCCTGTCAAAGAGAAAGCCATTTAACAAATTACATAACCGAATGGTATTCAGGAAGGATTATTAGAAAGGCGCTGAAGAAAGCCGGCTCGCAGTGAACTGGCTCATCCTGTTCTTCAGTATCGATACTCAAAGCTGCAGCCCCGGAACCGGGACTCCATCCAGGACCTTTCTCTGCACGAACTGTGTCAAATCAGGAACAGAAAGACTGAGATTTGCCTGCAGTACAGAGAACATCCTTTTTCTCCTGTATCGTGAACTTTGTGTGAATCATTTGTGGGGAGAGACGTGTAATATCAGATTTTGAAAATCGTGGCAATCGGAGAATCGCAGAAAGTCAATCAGCTGAGAATGTCACTAAAGCATTATGCTGCTGCACTTTGCATCTTAGTCTTTTTCGGCAGTTCCACAAAAATTGTACTCCCCTTACCGGGGCCGGGACTTTCCACTTCGATCTCACCTCCATGATCTTTTACGATCCGATGTGTGATTGACATACCCAGGCCCGTCCCTGTTCCATCTGCCCGTTGCGTAAAGAAGGGATCAAACAGGCTTTCTTTGACTTCCTGGGTCATACCCCGACCATCGTCCCGAAAAATCAGCGTAACGGAATCAACGTGTTCCTGGACCTCGATTTCCAGATTTCCACCCACTTCCATCGATTCCATTGCATTGGTCATGATATTGAGAACCACCTGCTTGATTTCGGCAGGATTAAATTCCGCATTACAGGGCTTGTGATCTGAGAAATGTATGTTTCTGCCTTTGAGACGCTTGATCAAATTGACCATCGAGCAGACTTCATGAATGACAGACACAAGATCATTCTGACTGCGAACGGAATTCTGGCCACGGGAAAAATCCAGCAGCTTTGAGGTGATCTCGCGACAACGCATCGATTCCCGCTGAATTAACCCCAGGTACTGCTCGACGACTTCGATATCCGCATTCTCACAATGTGGTTTCAGGTCGACCATGCGTCCCTGTAAAGATTCCGATGCCATCGAAATAGCAGACAGCGGATTATTGATTTCATGTGCCACCCCTGCTGCCAGCACACCAATTCCCGCGAGGCGTTCTGAGCGAACCAGCTGTTTACTCCGCTCGTCCACCTTATGATTCAATTCGTCCCGTTTCTCTTTGAACCGCATGGTCATCTTGTTGAATGCGACCGCCAGTTCCCCCATCTCATCGTTCGATTTGATTTCGAAATGGTGGTCAAAATGCCCCTGGGCGACGATCCGTGCCCCTTCGTGCAATGCCTGAATCGGCGCAAGCACAGTACGGTAACCATACCAGATCAGACAGCCAAATGTGACAAACACGACGACGCAGGTCACCCAGACCAGGTTAAAGCGGGAACGATAAACCGAAGAAGCACGTGTCAGAACAGCCTTCGTGCCAGAAGGAACATCACGTACTTCCAGGATCAGTGTTTCCAGATGTGCTACTTCGAGAATCATCTGCTCAGCCACTTTAAGGCGTTGCTGGGGATCCTCCAGTTGCACCTTCATCAACTTCAGCTGATTCAGGATTGACATGCAGGCACTGTGTCCGCTCAATTGTGATTCAACGAAGCCTTTCCAGTTTTTGATTGCCGGGTCCGCGGGCAACCGATCCACTTTTTTGAGAAAGTCCTTAATTTCCGTCTCTACTTCCAGCACCTGTTTATCGAACTCCTGCTGATAATGCGCACTGGCAGCCGGACGGGACTGGCGAATTCTCTGCAGAGGTTCATTGAGGGCGACCACAGAGACAATCATGCGATCACGGTTGGGCAGGTTATCCAGCGAGTACTTAAACTCATAAACCGTATTGTGATAAGACTGTAAACCAGACACAGCGCCATAGGCCATGATAATCAGCATGAAGAAGATAATCCCCAGCCCGAGCCCCAGCTTGCGCCTGATTGTTTGAGTAAAGAACACACTGACCTCCGTGTCACAAGTCCTTCAGAGTCACTGAAATAAGGGACGGATCATATCTGAAACCGGGCTGGAGTCCAATGTTAAAATTACAAAGATTCCAAAGTGTACAAAAGGCTGCACTTCCATCAGTGTGCCGTTTAGACTTCCCTGTCATCAATCCTCCTGGGAAGTGCTGGGAGGTCCTTTTTTCCAGCGTGCCTGGTGCACCATCTCTTTACGGTAAGAATGCAGACCCGTCATCAGGATATCAATGGCGCGGGAAAAATCGCGAAACGCATGCAGATACTTCTTCTGCTCCAGCTCTTCTTTGGCTTCGTAATAGATTTTGTTGTGCTCGGACCATTCGATCGTCCATTCTTCTTCCATTGCCGCCCGCTGCAATTCGGACTCCATGGTGGTCAGATACTGCAGAAAGTCCGTATTAAACTTCAGCTTTTCAGATCGATACGGCTTCCACTCGATGGTCTTGCTTTTATCCAGATACTCCTCGCGCTTATTGGATTCACGCTGTGCAAATACTTTGCGGACCAGCAACATCACCAGCAGAGACATCCCCCCAAAAGTCAGAAATTCCCCCCGGTCAAATCGGGTCAAAATCCACATCAGAATTCCTGCTGCCACCATCAACGAAGCCACCCAGACCCCGGCCAGCCAGAACCACTCTCGATAGTCGCGTTCGAGTTCGAGTTCCGGCTCAGGTTCAGGTGCTTTTTCCTGAGGTAAATTCACGTCCGGTAACTCTCCCACACGCACCACGATGACCGAGATGTTATCTGAACCGCCCCTTAAATTGGCAAGATTAATCATCAGACGGCAGGCATCACTCGGTTCCAGGTACCTGGCTATCATCCCGATCTCTTCGTCTTTGAGATGACAGGTCAAGCCGTCACTGCACAGGATATAACGATCCCCTTCCAGAACCGTATAAGGCCCTTCGATATCAACTTTGACCACCGGCTCGGGGCCCAGTGAGCGCGTAATGACATTGCGGGGCTCGTTCATGTAAACTTCTTCGGGTTTCATCCGACCCTGTCGAATCAGTTCCCACTGCAGGCTATGGTCAAACGTCAGTTGATCTATGCGATTTTCCCGCACGCGGTAGACGCGACTGTCCCCCACATGACCAATCACGGCGCCTTCAGAACAGAGACACAAAGAACTGCAGGTTGTCCCCATGCGCATGAATTCGCGATTGGCCATCCCCCGCTCATTGATTGCCTGGTTCGCAACTTCAATCGCAGATTTCAGCGATTTGGCAACAGGCCCCGGTTTATTTTTGAAGAAGGTGTGAGGCACCGTTTCCGAAGCAATCTTACTTGCCAGTTCCCCCACGGCATGGCCGCCCATCCCATCAGCAACCAGAAAGAAATGCCCGTGGTCTCGCCAGCTTTCCTGATCTTTACAGATACGAACCGAGATCGAATCTTCGTTATTCCTGCGCCGAAAGCCAACATCACTCTGCGATGCGAACTGAACCGGATGTTCCCAACGCATTCCACCACCTCACAAACTCCAGAAACGTTATATCACTACCTGATTCCATTTCAATATCTTGGTGAGTCTGGCAGTGAAACACCAGAGAACACTGCAGGAAAACCCGCTTTTGTTAATGAAAATCAGGTATCCGCGGATCTTGCTCGACTGGTTTTCAGTTCGTTTTAACCGTCGGCACTCCTGACACTATGCCTGGGTTCATCCTCTGTACGTTTAACGTTGATCCGGCATGGTTTTACCAGTCAGACTGTAAACGTAGGCCATAATTTCAACGAATACCTCGTATAATTCAAAGGGAATTTCCTGTCCGGTTTTCACATCGCGGTACATTTGCCGTGCCAGCGCTTTCCGCTCGATAATGGGAATTCCATTTTCGTTGGCAATCTTTCGGATCTGGAATGCAATCTCCCCTGCTCCCTTTGCCACCACCACGGGTGCGGGCATCGATTCCGGATCATACTTGATGGCAATCGATATATGTGTCGGGTTTGTAATCACGACATCCGCACTCGCCACCTTGGAGAGTTCCTGCGAAGTCGCCAGCTTGCGGTGCGCTTCCCGACGTCGTTGGCGAATTAACGGATCCCCATCCATCGATTTCATTTCTTCACGGATTTCCTGTTTACTCATCATCAGGTCTTTTTCATGCTTCCATTTCTGGAAGGCAAAATCCAGTCCCCCCAGGATGATCAAGGCCAGCGCCAGCAACAGCCCCAGTTCAATAGTCGAATTAAAAATATCACGCAGAATCGTTTCCGGAGGTGCCCCCATCAATGCCAGAAAGCTGGGAAACACCAGGTAACTGAACCAGGCAGCGATCAGCACCAGCAGACTGAGCTTTGCCAGGCTTACTCCCAGCTTGACCAGGCCACGAATGGAAATGATCCGCTTGGCGCCTTCGATCGGATTCAGACGCTCCCACTTGAGCTGGAGCACATCGGGAGTCATCATGAAACCGACCTGCACGAGGTTCAGGCAGACCGCTGCGACAAATAACACCACCATCATCACCACCGTCCCCTCCAGGAACAGTTCGATAATGGATTCACAGCGCTCGATGAGTAATGGCGGATCCACGCGCAACCAGACCGGGGTCGTCAGTGAAACTTCCATCAGATTTTTCATGTCGCTACTGAGGCGTACAGCAAAAAAATACAGGACCGCGGCTGTTGCCAGCATCATTCCGGCTGCATTCAGGTCGGTACTTTTCGCAATGTTTCCCTTTTCGCGGGCTTCATTGCGCCGGCGATCGGTGGGCTGCTCTGTTTTTTCTCCCGTATCGTTCTCAGCCATGCTGCCACATTTTCAATCGATTTATAAAACAGTACTGCGACTTAACTGGTCAATGGCAGAAGGGATGGATTCCACCACAATATCCGCGGCCCCCGACAGAGTGAAAACCAGAACAATCAGGCTGATCATCGCTCGAATTGGAAAGCCAATTACCAGCACATTGATCTGGGGGACCGTATGGCCGAGGTAACCCATGGAAATTGAGATTAGCGCGCTGATTGCCAGTAACGGGGCTGCGACTTTAATCGAAAGTACCAGGGACTGGTGCATCAGCGTCTGCAGCAGATCCAGTGTATTCGTGGAAACGATCCCCTCCCCTACCGGAAACACCTGGAAGGTATCAATCAGGGAGGACAGCATTAACAGATGACCATTGATCGGCTCCATCAACAGGAAGACGGAGATGCCTATAAAATAAAGATACTGACCACTGAGTGAGGCATTCATGTCAAAGCCGGGATTAAAGACCTCGCCCAGCGCCATACCCGCCTGCTGATCGATCATCTGCCCGGCCATTTGCAGACTGAGCAGAATGATATAAACGCCCAGCCCCAGCGAAAATCCGAGTGTTAATTCTCCCATAATCGACCAGGCATAATCCAGCAGCGAATTCGGCATCCGCGTTACGAACCGGTAATCATTGACGGTCAGTTCCTGGGTCGCCTGTCGGCCTGCAGTAACGATCAGATCATCAAACCGGTCCTGAAGATGCTTCGGAACCTCATCCTGGCTGAGCCGCTGATCCTGGTTGATATCCAGTTGATAAAATCCGACGGTCGTCTGGTCATGCAAAGTCGGAGTAATCAGCAGTGACAGACTCACGATCAACAGGATGCGGATATTCGTGGGGAAAATCGGCTGCCCGAACACGGGACCGATAATCATCAGCCCACTGATCCTTACAAGGACCAGCGTGAATGCATAAAACTGCAGCATCGCCCACTGCAGCAACTGTCCCGGCGCCAGTTGCAGTATCGGATTCATCACATATTGATCGAGGAGTTCGCTCACGGGACGTGTTGTTTTCCTGGGTCATTGTAAACCGGCAGTTACAGACGAGTCGGAATATTGGTAATCAAATTTGTACTGTATTCGACCATTAATGAGGTGATCCAGGGCAGTGTATACAGGATCGCCAGTACCATCGCGACAATTTTGGGAACGAAGCTGATGGTCTGATCCTGAATCTGTGTGACAGCCTGTCCAATGCTGATCACCAGCCCTACCACAACGGCAGTCAGCATGACCGGGCCGCTGACTTCCAGCATGATCAACAGGCCTTCGCGTCCCAGATCGAGAACAGTGGATGTATTCATGACATTTACCTGAAATTAAGAACGATGCGGGCGCAAGGGGAGCGCCCCGGTTCAGCCGACGGCCCTGATACTTTCGAGTAACATCCCGACCGTCAGTAACCAGCCATCAATCAATACAAACAACAGAATTTTAAAGGGTAATGAAATCAGGACGGGGGGCAGCATCATCATCCCCATGCTGATCAGGATGGAACTGATCACCATATCGATCACGATGAAAGGCAGATACAACTGAAAACCAATTAGAAACGCCGTCTTGACTTCACTTAACATATAGGCGGGCAGCAAAACCGTCAGTGGCACATCGTCGTAATCCTTAGGCTCCTGATACGTATCCGCTCCGGGAGAACCGGGCAGAGGCTGCTGATAATCCAGAAACATCCAGACCGTGTCGGAGTTGCCGGTTAATTCAATCTGATCACTCATAAATTTCCGCAAAGGTGCCACGGTTTTCTGAAAAGCGGCTTCCAGGGAAACGGGGGCCTGCTGAGACTGTTTCGTATAAGGCACAATGCCCTCTTCATAAGCTTTTTCCCAGATCGGTGCCATGACCATGATCGTCAAAAACAGACTTAATGAAGTCAGCACCTGGTTGGGCGGTAATTGCTGAGTTCCCAACGCCTGTCGCAGCAACCCGAATACGATCACAAAACGAATAAAACTCGTCGTCATGATCAGAATCGAAGGTGCCAGGCTCAACACCGTCAGCAGCAGAAACAGCTTCAATGTCGAATTGAGTCCCTGAGGCGATGTCATCTGTTCGACATCCAGCAACTCAGGCACACCTGCTCCACCCTGCCGGTTATCCTGCGGCACAAATACCGGTTGAACGGGTGCCTGGGGAGAATTCTGGCTGGCAACCCCCTGATTGGATAATGCCTGGTTCGATGCCTGCGGTTGTGCCTGGACATTCTGCTCAGACAGAACCAGACAGAGCATGACCAGCCACCACAGCAGGCATTGGCTTCCTGGCTCAGTTACTTTTACTGTTTTCCGTTCTGGAACGCCCCCCCGGCTATGCATGATCCGACTCCGCACGCTCATTCAGGGTCTGGCGCGGTGAATGCAGCAGCTTCTGCTGTAGACGGCTCACGGCAGAGTCATAATCGGAAAATGATTCCTGTTCCGGAACCGCCTCTGATTCGTCAGATTCATGAATCGGTTCCCTGCTCGGCCGTGGATAACGCGGCTCCTCTTTTTTCTGTACGCTTTGAAACAAATTTCGAAATGAATTTGCGGCCCGTGCTGACTCAGCGCCTTCCCGGCACATACCTGTAATCAGATCGACTTCCACGGGATCAACCACTTCGCTGAGCATTTCCAGTCCGGCGGGAGAAGACCCCAGAATGAGAATCCGGGACCCGCACCGTACGAAATGAATCGTCTGTCTCGCGTCCAGTGGTTTCTTTCCCAGCACTTCCATCACTTCTCGAGGCAGGCCCGCTGATCCAAGCGGATGATGTTTTTTAAACAGCTTCGCTCCTACCAGGATGATTGAAATCACAACCAGCAAGGCGCCGAAGGTCCCCCAGATTGAGGGAGCCCGTTTAGTCACACTTTGACCTGTCGACTCCGGGTCCGACAGATTCGGACGATCCAGGGGAGTGATGGGATTTGCCTCGGCTGTCCGCACCTCCCTTTCACTCCTTTGAGGCAAGGGTTGTGTTCTCACATGCTTGATTGCATTCGAATCTGTCACAGCGTTCGTCCGCATGTTTTGTGCTGCTGGCTGCGGCGTTCCACTTCGCATCGGCTGTTGATATTTTTGAGTGGGTGGTGCCGCGGTATAGCCCGGATTGCGAAATTCCGAGGGCTGTGAAAAGGCGGGATTGTCTGCTGAATGTACGCACGGAGTACAAATCAGAGAGCACAGCAATGCCAGCAGTAAAATATAACAAAGACGAATCATCGCATCCTTTATTTCGTCAGCCACCCCGCCTCACAGAGCCGAGTGTTTCAGCCGCCTGTTACAGTTCCGGAGAAATGATCTCTGCGACACGGACGCAGAAATTATCGTTCAGAACCAGCACCTCGCCGCGTGCGATAATCCGGCCATTGACCAGAATATCAACCGGATCCCCCGCCAGTTTGTCCAGAGGAACCACGACGCCCTCTTTCATTTTTAAAACTTCCTCAATCAGCAGTTCTGTCCTGCCTAATTCAATGCACAGGTCCAGTTCCACATTCTGCAGCGACGAGAGTTTCATCGCTTCTTCCGGACTACTGGCCATTGCCTCAAAGTTCGGGAATTCAAACGCTTTGGTTCCCCCCAGATCACTGGGAATCCCGCTTCCCGGGCCCAGATTTGGGGAAATCGCAGCGGCCAGATTCGCTTCCGCCTGATTTAATAATGCTTCCGTTTCTTCGCGTGTCGAAAAAGGCATGCCTGACTGGTCGTCTGATGAGGACGAATGCTGATTGAACAGCGAATCGATATCGTCATTGTTGACGACCTTTCCCGACTTCCCTGCATCCTTGTTTTCTGCAGCACCCGCTCCCTGCAGTAATTTTTCAATATCCGCAGGATCGAGAAGATCATCTGATCCTCCCGCAGCAGAGGAATCAGCGGGCGTACCCTGGCCTTGAGAATTCAGCAGTTTTTCAATTTCCGAGGGATCCAGAAGATCGTCATTCTCTTCAGCCACGTTACCATCCTGTTATGCTATACACGCATTATTGTGTCATTGTGCGATATTCGCTGATCACAGTCTCGATGACATAACTTTTTTTGAGTACCTTGTTAATGGACTCTTTCATCATGCGTTTCATCGTACTTAACTGTGGATCATTCAGGTCACCCAGACTGGATTTTCGCACGACTTCGATGACCGCCTGCTTGACACGTGCTTTACTCTTCTCTTTGATCATGGAATCAAAATCAGAAGCGGCCCCTTGCTCGACCAGTGCCACCAGATTAAATGTGACATGAATGGTCGCTCCCGGTTCGGCGATATTATTCGTCACGCTGAAGTTATCAACAGTCACTTCTGCTGTGGTTACCTGCAGGTTTTCACTCCCTTTCGAAAGTGTATCTTCTGCCAGTTCAGCGGGTTGAGCCGGTGGAGTCAGTAGCCAGTAAGAAATGCCGATCTGCAGGATAATTACCAGGAGTAATAATCCGCCAATCTTCAGCAGTTTTCCTTTCGATTGCCCCTGGGATGCTGCTTCTGTTGAAGCAACCGCCTCCGTATCGACACCAGGCTCTTGCGTTTCGGTGTCTGTTGCCACGAGTCTCCTCCTTGAACTCTCGCATCCTGTTTGCGCAAAGACAAATCCGTTGTCTTTAAACTACGCTCCGCCGGGGGCGGATCTGTTGAGCACAGGTTCAGCGAAAAATAACCGAGTGAATCTGAAAACGTTCGACCAGGTCATTTCAACCGTCTTGAATTAACGATCGCCTGTCTTAGGAGAGACTATATACGCATCAATTAAAAATACGTCAACCCGACGATTTAAGGATTGCTCTTTCGGGTCGCGCGTGATGGTCCTGGGCTCGGCATCACCCACTGAACTGACAATCAGTCTTTCAGGTTCAATTCCTTTGGACTCCAGGTATTCAGCGACATTCTTGGCCCGATAAAAGGACAACTCCTGTGAATCCAGGAACTTTGAGTCCTTTGGCAAGGGTTCTGGAGAAGCATGTCCGCGCACAATCAGTCGATTCGGCGTTGGCAAAAGAATTTCGGCAATGATATTGAGTTTGCTCTTGATTTCCGGAGTCAGCTCAGCCGAAAATCTGCCGAAACTAGCCGCTCCCCCCAGAGTCACTTCTGTGCCGGTATTGATACGTTCGACGGTTTTATTCGGCCCGCCACCACCGCTGGACTTCTCTTTTCCCGTTTTGGTACCGCCATCAGAACTGCTCCCCTTGGAAGCCGACTTGCTCTGGTTACTGGTAGGGTTCAGAGATTTACCAGGGACCGCGGCAGTTCCCTGATGCGTACCAAAGCGTTCGCGTAATGAATCCAGCATGGCGCGGACGCTGCCTTCATCGTTACGGATTTCACTCATCGAGACCAGCATGATGAAGAATGTCAGCAACAATGACATCATATCACCATAGGTCACCACCCATTCCGGAACGCCAGGAGGCGCCTCTTCTTCCGGCATCGCCATCTGAGAACACTCCTTTGCGGTCTGCGAATATCAAAATAAAACAAAGCTGACAGGAATCAGAATTGCCGGCAGAGGATCGCCGAATCAGGCAGCCTTACTGTCTTTGCCCACCCTCTGATCCTGGGGTAAAAAGGTATTCAGCTTCTGTTCGATCACGCGTGGATTATCGCCTTCCTGAATGGCAATCAAGCCCTTGATGATGACTTCACGGACTTGAAATTCCTGTTTACTGTAATAGGCCAGCTTATCGGCAAACGGGAGAAAGAACAGGTTGGAAACCAGCGCCCCGTAAAGCGTAGTAATCAACGCCACAGCCATACCAGGTCCGATCGCCTCGGGGTCATCCATGTTTCCCAACATGATGATCAATCCCATCAGTGTCCCGATCATTCCAAAAGCCGGCGCATATCGCCCCACGGTATCCATCATTGATTTACCGTTTTTATGTCGACCGGCCACCGCTTCCATTTCCGTTCTCAGGATCTGCTCCATCAGTTCCACGTCGGTACCATCGACGGCCATCTGAACCCCCAGGAGAATAAATGGGTCCTCTATCTCTTCGGTTTTGGCTTCCAATGCCAGAATCCCGTCCCGGCGGGCGATCTCGGCAAACTCCACGATTTGAGTAATCACGGGTGCCAGTTGCTGCTGGTTAGGGAAGAATACCTTCTTGATCACCTTGGGAAACAGCAGCATCGCTGCACCGGGAAAGGCAATAAAGCAGGCTGCGATAGACCCGCCCACCACGACTGCCGCCGAGGGAATATCAATAAATGCCGCAAAGCTGGATCCCGGCGCAATCGCAATCGCCAACAGCAATAATGCCATCCCGGAGACTAATCCACCAGCGGTTGCCTTATCCATTTCTGCCAACGTTCCTGAGATAGTGACCTGTCAGCCACTGTAAATTCAAATCACTGCCTGCTGGCGCTCAGCAGCCGTGTTTCAGTTTTATAATCCGGGGACAAGACGAATTGCCCGTGAGTAGGCGATCGAACGTTTCACCACCTCTTCAACACTTTCACGGACAATCAGGCGATCATCCGAAGTCAGTGTAATAAAGGTATCGGGACGACTTTCGATGCACTGAATCAACTCTGCATTGACGACGAATTCTTCACCATTCAACCGGGTTAATTTGATCATAATGCCAACCTCCCTGGCAGCGCAGTTTTCGTCCTGCAATCATGAAACTTCATCCGCGTCTCACTAGCGTCCCAGGACCAGCAGTTCATCCACCAGCTGCTGGACGGAACTGATTACCCGCGCGTTTCCACGATAATTCGTAGAAGCGACGATCAGGTCAACCAGGCTACGGCCCACATCGGTGTTTGATAATTCAATTGAACCGGCGCGAATGGTTCCCGCTCCGAAGTTACCAGGCGTCACCAGGAAGGGAGGCCCGGAACTGACGCCTTCCTGAAATGTTGAGTTTCCGAATTCCAGCAATCCCTGGGGATTGGAAAACCGGGACAGAGTGATCTGCCCCAGGGTTCGAATAATTCCGTTATCAAACACACCATTGATAATCCCGGTTTCATCGATCACGAAACTGGCCAGCGTACCCGGATCGGATCCATCCTGCAGAGTCAGTTTCAAAGTACTGCCGGCACTTGCTGAAGAAATACCGGAAATATTTGACAGATCGATTGTGACATCCATTTCATCTGCCGCGGTGTTGACTCGACTGATACCAAAGGTATTCGGGGTATAGTTGGTAACATTTCCGTTGCTGTCAAACGTAATCGTACCTGATGAAACAGCGATGTCTCCATCGTTGTCGTCGGCACTTTCCAGGAAGTAGCGAAAAATGGTATTGTTAGACGAACGTGATTCCAGCACGCTGGTCATCTTCATGGTCACCGGCTCACCGAGTGAGTCAAAGATCACGAAGTCGGTAATAGCACTTTCCCCATTAGCCGATGCCGATTTTGTAAATGGCATAGAAACCGTGGCACCATCAGAAGTGATGTTACCGATAGTGACAGCGATGTCATTGACAGTACCGGAGTTGCCAACAATCTCAAATGCCCCGCCGTTAATGGAAACTCCAGGCTGTGCGCCTGTGGTCGCGTCATTCGGAACGCCACCCCCATTTTGAATACCCAGAGTCCGGTCCAGGAAATCAGCAAAGTCGGCAGCGGTTGTCAGAGCCGTAACCTGTAAGGTCATCGGATCCAGCGAACGACCGCCCTTACTGGGAGTAAATTCCAATGTCTCCCCGACAGTAAACAAGGGGGTTCCAATTGTGGCTTCCACATCTGTTAACAGAGTGGTACCGGTAATCGCCGCGTTTGCGTTACCTGCGTCTGTCAGGGCATCTGATGTCAGAATCGATCCCTGTGTTCCAAGCACTCCCGTGGGTAACAGGGCCCCCCCAATCTCAACGTTCTGCGTAGCCTGAGCCACGTTCAAGTCCCCCAGGGGAATTTGAATATCAGTCAGGGTTGTGGTGACGAGATTAAAATCTTCATCGACTCCGTAGCCCTGAACTTTAAAACCACTCTGGTTTGTCAACAGGCTCTGGCTGTTCAATTCAAAGTTACCGTTACGGGAATAAACCTGGCCATCAGGGCTGTCAAGAATAAAGAATCCATCTCCCTGGATCGCAAGGTCGGAGGGACTGGTACTGTTGGTCACACTTCCCTGGGTAAAGTCTTTGCGGATGGAAGCACTGAGTGCCCCCAGACCGACCTGACGGGGATTGGTACCACCATTACTGGTTGTCGGGCGTGACCCCACACTTAACGTGCGGGACAGCTGGGTGGTAAACAGCACGTTCGAGGCTTTAAAGCCGTTCGTACCTGCGTTGGCGATATTGTTTCCCAGTACATCGATACTGGTTTCATTCAGGCTCAAACCACCCAATGATGTATTTAATGCAGACGTCAATCCCATGACTACTCCTCGGTTGAATCAACCAGGTAAAAACCTAATCCCTTGGTTCCTGAGCGCAGCATCAGCTCCACTGAGACCGCTCCCTGTTCTGAATATCGTCTAAACGCAAAGCAATCATATGATTTTTTTTCAAGAATGCTTCCGCCGCTGATGGATTCACCAGAACCTCGTTATCATAAACTCAATATTATTCTACACTTGCAGGCTGCTGCACACTGCTGATCGCTGACACCGGCAATTCGAATGCACCAACGCCGACGTAGGCCTTTCCATCACGAACAAAAGCCCGGTCCACAATCCCCGCAACCGGATTTTGTTTACCTTCCTGGCCTTCTACTTCTTTGCCAATCAACCCGGCAGCCTGAGTCAGCGACTGGCCTGTGGTAATCGCTTTCAATGTATCTGACAATTCAATATTTGACTGCAGTTCCCGCATACTGGAAATCTGGGCCAGCAACTGCTCGTTCCCCAGGGGCTCGGTCGGGTCCTGGTTTTGCAGTTCCGTAATTAAGAGTTTCATAAATGATTCGGCGGTTAAACCATTGAATCCGACTTTATCCGGATCAACGACATCGACTGCAGATGAACCACCGGTACTGCTACTTCCACCAATTCCATCAACGGCCATCACGGCCCTCCTTCATCCCTGAATAATGGATTTTAAATCTGAACGTCTATTTCTTCGACATTCTCTGTCACGATCCCCTGGGAACGAGCGACTTGTGGACGATCCTGATCGGCAGTTTCATCCTGCTTCACGGCTTCCTCTACAAATGACTGTTCCCCCGAGCGTTGCTCGCTGTCCTGGGAATTATCTGAAAACTGCTGAGAATCGAAATCATTTCCTGAGTTTGACTGTGTACCTGACTGAGAAGAACGCTGCTCTTCCCGGGCATCCGTATTGATGTGTACGTCGATCCGGTCTAACGCAACGCCTGTTTTTGCCAGTGCTTCTTTTAACTGCGCGATGCTGTCATTGATCACTTTTTGTGCATGACGGTTCTGAACTTCCAGCTTCGCCGTGTACTCCCCGTTTTTCAACGAAACCTCAATCTGTAACGTTCCTAATTCAGGCGGACTTAACCGAATTTTGAGTTGCTGCCCGGTGGAATGCGACTGCTTGACTGCTGTCGTAATCCGTTCCACAAGCTGATCGATTTGTTTGACATCGATCACAGGGCCCGCAGGTGCAGACTGTGTTACATCATTTGTCACAGGAGCCGCCTGAGTGCCGGTCAGTGACTGTATATTTGAGTGATCTGACTGTTTGACTGTTGTTTCGTGAGTCGGGGAGTTGGTCCGGGAAACGTCAGTTAACTGAGACTGAGAGGATTCTGTGGCGGACTTCATATTCGGATGCAGCGGATTGAATGCGACACCATCAACAGTCTCTTCAACCGTCTCCGCCTGGCCCGTTTTCTTCTGTTCTACGACTTCCGTCTGGTCTTTAGAAACAGTTTCCACCGGCTGCTGCAGCTCTTGAATCACGGTCCGGGAGACCTCTTCCCCAGTTGCCGTTTTTGCAGACTGTTCGCCCTGGTGATTCTCATCTGCTGAGGACTCTGACTGGTTTTCCTCTCCGGAACTCTGATATCGCTGCTGAATGATTTCCGGGATATCGACTTCAGAATCCTCTGTTGCCCCCTCCGCGTTTTCAGAATTTTCCGACTGGTACTCTTTAATCGCCTGCTTCAGTTCCTCTGTTACTTTAACCTGCTGAAGCCCGGCTGACTGCAAATCAGAAACAGACTCTCCTGTTGCCTGTGCGGTTAAAGCTTCAGCCGCCAGATCCTGCTGTTGATCCATCTGCAGGAATTCGCCCGCTGTTTCCTCTTGAGTCGATTCCGTAGATGAAATGGTATCGCTCTGATTCTTCAATAAGGCTGCCAGGCCCTCTGGAATGGGAATGGCTCCCTCTGAATTCGTCTCGGTAACATCGGTCTGAAGTTTGACCAGAGACTGATTTTCGGAAAACTGGAAGCTGGCCGGAGGTTGGATTTCCCCATCCGTCGAAGTCACTTCCTGCAGAGATTGCCGGGAAGCATCACTTCCAGCAGAATCGCTGAACAGTGAGTAAACCTGCTCTTTCTGTCTGACCGGCTGTTTTGTCTCAGCAGCCAGTGGGTTAACAGTTTGCTCTGTCGTTTCCGTCAGTTCGGCTTCGCTCTTTGCAACTGGCTCACCTGCACCGACTGGCTGTTCTGACTCGCTGCCATTTACCGTCTGATTTTGTCCTGATTGAGATTGATTCGTCGAAACTTCACTCTGTAGTTTGTCAGCTGATTCGGTGTCGTTTTGATTCTGAGCCGCAGCCTGTGTATTGGAGCTCTGATTGTCTGTCGAAGTTCGCACTGACGACAGATCCCGCGACCGGGCAGCGAGCTCCGGCTTTTGCTCCGTGGAATGTCCTGGCTGTTTTCGGGTGAGAGATTCACTCAACTGTCTGCGATAACTTGAGTCGGGATTACGGTTTGCTCCCTGATTCTGATCAAGTTTCTGCTTCCCGTATTTACTGAGATCCAGCGATTGTAGATCCAGCAGGGAAACCTTGTGAGAATCTGACATTTCTCATTACCTTTGAGTAGAATAAGTACCGAGGACAGTCTCCCTGCAGGCTCCTTGAGAACCGCGCAGTGGCATCCACTGAGGAAATTGACTGTTTCACCAGTATCATATTCGTCAGAATCATCACCGGGACATCAGGTAAGAATACACAAAATAGATCAGTTTTAGCGAAAAATTGCATTAGTCCGTTTATGAATCGTACTAATGAGGACGGAGCAGTCGCCAGGCGTGAGTTCCTGCGAGAATTGGACTGACATCAACCCCCTGATCGTATCAATGGCATCCTGACAGCGGCACTACCAGTTCGCATCTCAGTCAAGAGGGACACAGGCTAATTATTCTGAGAGAGCTTATCCAGCGTTCCGTCAGAAAAACTGCGAAACGGTTCATCCTGAGAAATTTCTTTGAAAATCTCTTTTCCACGTTTGATGACCAGCGGATCAGGAGCCACCAGAAATTCTTTCAACAGCTTGGCGATGAACTTGCCTTCCATTCCTTTCAGCAGTTCAATATTTTCCTCAATGGAAAGCTGCATCAGGTATTGAACTGCATCTCCCGAGGGTAATGCAACCAGCACGGACTGGGTTTTCTTCGTAGCAACGCTCTGACTCTGTTCCTTCAGAACTTTCAGCTCTGCTTCAAAGTTCTTTTTCGCCTGCTGGAATGCCAGTCTCTCTTTTTTGAGAACATCAGAGGATTCCGTAATCGAACTTTTCAGCATCTCAATTTCATCTTCGCGTGCAGCGAGTTCCAGAATTCGCATCGCCCGGGCTTCCGCAACTTCATCACGAGAAGGGAGACTGGTTTCTTCTTCAATCAGTTCCACATCATCCAGCGACTGGCCCGTCACAATCAGGCGAATATCCTTAATGGAATCTGCATTCAAAGACCCGCGGACCCATAAGAAACCAAGCCCCAGTATTTCTGAAATAATGGTCGCCACACAAAATACACACACAATCACAACCAGAGGACGGATCATTGAACACCTCCTGTCTGACGGGTAGCTGACCAGGTTTCTTCGAGCTCGATCATTTCTTTCTGATTTTGTGTATAAACGAAGGCAGCGCGATATTTATCAGACAGTTTTTCCATGGCTTTGACTTCCTGCTCGGCTTTTGCCAAAGTCTGTCTGCAGAGGGCAATCTGTTTCCCCACGATTTCACGGTTGGCACCGAGAGACTGTATCTGTGTCTGCAACTGGCCGGCGTAATAGCGCAGGCTGGTTGCCCCATCAATGTCAACCCGCCCTTCCGACTGCCGTGAACGGATTTCCTGAAACTGTTCTGTGCGATGTTGCTGCAGGTGCGCGGTCTGATCGATCAACCGCTGGTCAGCCTGGAGCATTTCCCCCAGCAGCTGACGGCACATGCTGCGTTTATGCCGTCGCATTTTGAGCACTGATTCAAATTGAAAATGAAATTTTTTCATCTCATCCGGCTTCACACAGGATTAAAAATAGTTGATCGCCCTGCCGTTTCAGTTAGCGGGCGGCTTCTGCAGTTTGTTCGTTTCCGGGCGGCTGACCAGCTTCAGAAGTCTTCATCGGTTTGAGTTGCTGCATCCGGGCGATCAGATTGCGAAGCCCCTCAGAAGCAGAGTTGAAATCAGAATCTTCTGTACTCCCCTGCTTCAGAAATTCATTCCACAGCGGCCGCATCTTGATCGCCAGATCGACTTCCGGATTTGACCCTGTCTGATAGGCACCGATTGAAATCAGGTCTTCTGACTGCTGATAGGCGGCCATCAGCTTCTTGATCTGAGACACAGTCTGCTGATGCTCGACCGAGGTAACATCGTTCATCGAACGGCTGATACTCTGCAGCACATCAATGGCCGGCCAGTGCGATTCATGTGCCAGTTTCCGCGAAAGCATGATATGTCCGTCCAGAATTCCCCGCACCGTATCAGAAATCGGCTCGTTTGCATCATCGGCTTCAACCAGAACTGTGTAGAACCCGGTGATGCTGCCGGAATCGGTTCGGCCACTCCGTTCAAGCAGCTTAGGCAGGAGAGAAAACACGCTGGGAGGATAACCTCTTGTCGCCGGCGGCTCCCCGGCTGCCAGGCCGATTTCCCGCTGTGCCAGAGCATAACGGGTGACACTGTCCATCATCAGCAGGACATCGCGACCACAATCGCGGAAGAACTCAGAAACCGCAGTCGCCAGGTGAGCCGCCCGTAATCGAATCAGCGCAGGTTCATCACTGGTAGCCACAATCACGACGCTGCGTGCCAGCCCTTCCGGTCCTAAATCGCGATCAAGAAACTCACGTACTTCACGACCGCGCTCACCCACCAGGCAAACCACATTGATATCAGCAGAACTCTGTCGCGCCATTTGTCCCATCAGGGTACTTTTTCCCACACCACTCCCGGCAAAAATCCCCAGTCGCTGCCCTTTCCCACAAGTTAACAGACCGTCGATCGTTCGGATGCCTGTGCTCAAAGGCGTATCGATCCGGGGGCGTTTCAGGGGAGAAATCGGCTTGGCTTTTAAATTGGCCCGGTGGGAAAGCATTGCTTGGTTTTTTCCATCGATGCAGCGACCGTGACCATCCAGGACCCGTCCCAGGATCCCCTGCCCCACAGCGACGGCAGGCACCGATTGAATCAGGCTCACGCGGTCTCCCCGTCGGATTCCAGCCAGATCTTCATAAGGCAGCAGCAGAGTTTCTTCATTCTGAAAACCAACGACTTCCGCCTCTACCGCAGAACCGTTCTCCCGATCAATGGCGCAGACAGATCCCAGCGGCGCGGGAAAACCGGAGACAGACGCTGTCAATCCCACCACGCGCGTCACCCGGCCTGTCAGGCGAAAGGGTAAGATCTGTTTAATCTGTTGAGAAACGTCAAACATGGAGTAAGGCTAGTCCTGAGTCTGGATAATCAGCTCCTGGAAAATACGATCCAGCTGTGTTTCAATTCTGGCATCGATTGTTCCATGCTGTGTTTCAATAATGCATCCCCCCGGGGAGATGGATTCGTCTTCAATAATTTCGCAGGTCTGACATCCCGTCAGGTTGGTGATGAAGCTCCTGGGATTTTTACCCAGATGGACTACATCCGTCGGATTCAACAGGAAGCGGATCTGCTGGGTTCCCGATGCCAGCTTGAGCGCTTCACTCATCATCGGTATCACATTCTCGGGGTGAGTCTTGATCTCATGCCGCACTATTTTTTCGGCAATCACGAGGCACATTTTGACAGCGGTCGTATCCCAGGTCTGCCTCCAGTTGACCTGCTCCTGCTGCAATCCTGCGACAGCCGCCTGCATTGCGGGAAATACCGTGCCCAGTTTTTCTTCCACGATCTGACTGGCCCGTGTTTCAGAGCGGTCATGAATCTGCGCTTCGATATCACGCGACGCCTCTTCGAGCCCCCGCTGTTTTCCTGACTGATGCGCATCCTGCCTGATCTGTTCTGCTTCTGCTTGAGCATCAATAATCATCTGACGCGTCTGGTTCCGCACAGTTAAAATATACTCTTCACAGCGTTTCTCAATATCATTGAAGTTATAGGCGATTTTCGATCCCAGCGCGCGAAACGCATCCGCCTTTAACAATTTTGCTGTTTCCAGTTCCGCCATATCTTTGACTTTATCAATCCTGTATGTATGAGGTCCGTTATATTTTCAGGGCAAAACCCGGCAGCGATCAGGTAATGTACTGCTCACTCTCGTTACCGGCGGCGACTTCGATTTCTCCAGCATCTTCCAGACGCCTGACACTGTCCACAATCTGCTGCTGAACGGCTTCCACATCGCTGACTTTAATGGGTCCCAGGTATTCCATTTCTTCCCGCAACATATCCGCTGCCCGCTGAGACAGGTTGCCCAGTACCTTCTGTTTGATCTCTTCGGAGGCCCCTTTCAAGGCAACCGCCCACTGATTGGTATCCACTTCCTTGAGCAGCGCCTGAATCGCTTTGTTATCCAGTTTCACCAGGTCATCGAAGACAAACATCAGACGGCGAATTTCATCTGCCAAATCGGGGGTTTCCTGGTCCATGCTTTCCAGGATCCCTTTGTTGGTCATGCGGTCTGTCACGTTCAGGATCTCCGCCACCAGTTCCACACCTCCCGCTTTTTCCGTCCCCTGGCTGAAGGTATTTTTCATACGATGTTCCAGGCTCTTCTCGACATCCTTAATCACTTCGGGGCTCGTCTGTTCCATATTGGCAATACGTTTGATCACGTCCATCTGCTTATTGGAAGGCAACCCGGCCAGGACTTCCGCAGCCATATTACTCGGCAGGTGTGACATGATCATAGCGATCGTCTGGGGATGTTCTTCAATGATGAATGTCAGCAGGTTGTTTGCGCCAGACTTCTGCAGGAATCCGAACGGGACCGAATTCATGGTCTGATTAATGCTGTCGAGGATCGAACCTGCACCTTCTTTACCAAGTGACTGTTCCAGCAGTTCATTTACGGCATCCAGACCGCCCCGCTCCATTGTGGTCTGTTCGCCGCGCAGATTTGTAAATTCGCTCAGGACGCTGGCCTGCTGCTCTTTGGAAATATCCTGTATCCGGGCAATTGTCATCGTTACTTTTTCGACATCATCCTTGGACATCAGGCTGAGTACTTCAGCGGCAAGCGCCTTATCCAGGCTCAGCAACAACACAGCGGCTTTTTGTAGTTCATCCATTTTTCAGCCTGCAAAACAAATTACATTATCATCAATTCAAATACGCGGCTCAGGATTTTGAGTGGATCCATTTTCGTAACACCATCGCAGCAACTTCCGGATTATCACGAACCAGCAACTGAACCTCATCGCGTTGGGTCGGTGCTTTTTTCGGTTTTTCCGTTTCTTCATCCGGGGTAGCGGCAGCGGTTTTTTTGACTGGCAGTTCAAGTTCTTCTGAACTGACCTCTTCCAGCTGAGGCATACTCTTATTCAGCATCCATAATGCCCAGATCGCAAACAGTCCCAGACCAATGGTACTGCCCCACTGGCTCACAAATTCACCGACGCTTTCCGTTAATGGTAATTCGAGTTCAGGCACCTCCGCATCAACGCGGACATACGAAGCGACACTGACCGCATCTGTGGCTGACTGCGAGGGAATCAGCTTCTGGACATGTTTTTGAATACTCGTTTCGACTTCAGTCTGGATCGAGGCAGTTGCCTGTTTGAAGGCGGCCAGATCAGCTTCCGCTTCTCCTTTTTTGATTCCCCGCTTCAGGGCCACGGCAGAATAATAATCTTCCGGAATGGAAATAGAAACCTGCACCGTACTGGGCATGGCTGCGACAAACTCTTTCTCCGTCCAGGTAAAGGAAGGAGCTGTGGTGGCTTCATTATTCGTCTCTGTCACCTTCTCATTTTTTTCGTTGCCCCGCGCGACCGCCAGTGAATTAGGCTGATTGGAACGGGCTCCCGGTTCTGCCCGGGTCGGTTTTTCCACGAGGCTGCGTTCGGTGGATTGCTCTTTCGACTGCAGTGTCACTGAGCCGTCTGTACTGATCTCCTGCTTGCGTTCGACATACCGTTTCAGGTTCTCGACGTCGACATTCACATTCACGATCACATCCGGAATATAGGAGAGTGAATCGTGAATCTTATCCTGATAGTTTTTGGTATGTTTGTTGACCCAGCTGATGAACTTACTGTCAAAGGCGTCGTTTTTATCATCCGCCGTATACGAGGTTCCCGTGGATTGATCAAAGACTGTGACCGAATCAGCGGTCAGATCGGGAACCATGGTTGAGACGGCAGCTCTGAGACTGGTCACCAGAAGCGGAGTCAGTTCCCTTCCCGGACGGGGTTTGACCATGATGGTTGCCGTCACTTCCGGAGTGGTGTTATTCCAGCGTAACCGTTTTTTCGAGCGGGCCCACATCACGCTGGCATCTTCCACAGCCGGGATCGCCCGGATCATCCGCCGCAACTGGTTCCCCAGGGCAATATCACGCATGACCTGCAGCTGATCTTTACTGACAAACATGCTTGATTTCTCAAACTGCTCCTGCCATTCAGAGGCCCAGTCTGTGGGGAGTCCGCCCCCTTCAATCAGTGCGGCGTTATAGCGGGGTACTTCATTCTGTGGAACCAGAATCCGCTGTCCCTTTCTGGAGAAATCGGTTAACCCGGCCCGCAGCAGAACTTCCTCGGCATGAATCACCTCTTCGGTGGTAAAATCTTTACCCAGGGAAAGCGAAACATAGCTCGATTGACTGTCCCGGAAAAAGAGCAGGCCAAAAGCCAGCATCATCAGCAGGGGAACGGACAGCAAAATCGCGCGCTGGCTGCCTGACATTGTTTGAAACAGGTTTGAGAACTGCTGATATATTTTTTTTATCGTATCCATACCGGGTGACCAATCGACGAATCCGTGTCAAAATGGTGAAAGTGCTGCCTGATTTATCTGAGTTTTACATTTGCATTTTCTGGATCTCATTGTAAGCATCCAGAAGCTTATTTCGCATTTGAACCATCATTCGCAGAGCCAGATCCGCCTTCTTGACCGAGGAAAAGACTTCCGCCTGGGTAATGTCCTCACCCAGCAGCCCCGCCTGAATCGCCTGCTCGGACTGCAGCTGCAACTGATTGGCGCTGTCCAGAGACTGTAACATCATATTTTGAAACGAAGGCCCGCTAGCGGGGGTGCCCGCGCCTGCATCTTTGAGTCCTGCCGGTGAAAGACCGGGCAGTAATGAGTTACCGATATGACTGATGGAACTGGTCATACTGTTCCCTTCCCTGAGATCAGATGATTATTTAAAGCTTTATATATTTATCGTTTATGCCAAAATCCGCAACGACGTGTTGAACATATCCTTGGTGATATCCAGAGCCGAAATATTCGCCTCATAGGCGCGGCCTGCTTCCAGTGCATTGACGAACTCCGTCACCAGATCGATGTTAGGATAGGTAACATTCCCATCCTGATCCGCATGGCGGTGTCCGGGATCATAAGTTTTTCTTAGCGGTGTGTCTGTATCAATTTCTACATGATATTTTACCCCGGCTCCCGAGGCACTCTGGTCCAGGCTTTCCGTATCTGCCTGGAAGGTGACAATCCGGCGATAAAAGGGCTCTTCCCCACTTGCGGGATCGTGTGAGACGTTGACCGCGGCGATATTCCCCGCAATCGTGTTCATACGTTGCCTCTGAGCGATCAGGGCACTGGTACTGATATCAATTCCTTTTAACATCTGCTGCTCCTTTCAATAGATCTGATGTTTCCTGAAAGCCGAGTTTGAACCTCAGGCCCGTTCTGAAATGACCGTCAATAATTGATTCATCTGTGCCATCATCACTTCCACGGCGAACTGCTGCATCATTGAGTTTTTGGTCATCTGCATCACCTGTGATTCCACACTTCGATTATTGGCATCCTGAAACGTCAGGTTTTGTGGTGCTGCTTCCCGTGCCTGAAACAGGCTGCGGGGAAACAGGTCCTCCAGTTGTGCTTCGGCCGATTTTGGCTGTGACAGCGTCACTGGCATCGCTAAAGAGGAACGAGAGACCGGATCAGCTGCATTTTCCTTCAAAACGACGGCATCACGCAAAGCCTGCTGAAACTCCTGCACGGGGAGATCTCGCATCTTGTAGGATGGCGTGTCGATATTCGCGATATTCCCTGCCAGGACATCCTGACGCCGTTCCGCGAACGCCGCCATTTTTTCCAGCAGCGGTAATGCGTTCGAATTTAAAACCTGATCTAACATACTGTCACCTGCCTGGGTAAATACACAAAGCCTGCGGTCAGGCAGCACGCCTGACCGAAAAAGTCCGCTTGGAATCCGGGCCTCCGCGAGGCGGATATCCGTAAGATCTGAGTTTTCCCGAAAGCGTTCTCAAACCGATGTCCAGCATCTGGGCCGTACTTTCGCGATTGCCTCCACAGCGTGCAAAAGTACTTTCAATCAGTTTCTGTTCCATTTCACGCAAAGTCATGCCCGTCAGGGAATCGGCACTGGCAATCGATTCCGAATCAATCCAGGGCAATAAACTGGCAGCATCCAGGCGCGGGCTGTTATCAATCCGGTTCACGTGTTGAATCAGATTTCGCAGTTCCTGAACATCTCCGCGCCAGTCATGTTTCTTCAACAGTTCCAGGCCATCCAGAGTCAACAGCTTGGGAACGGTTCCTTCAGACAAAGCGACTTCGCTTAACAGATTTTCAGTCAGCAGTGCGAGATCTTCTTTCCGATCATTTAAACAGGGAACCGCCAGAATGGAAGCGGACAGGATTCCTGCCAGTTTTCGCTTAAACTGATTCTGTGCCGCCAGTTCATGCAGCGAGAACTGGCTGAGTGAGATTAAGCGACAGTTCCATTTTTTCTGCTGACCATCTTCGGGCGAGTAATATTCGCCACTTTCCAGAATTTTCAGCAAAGCCGCCTGTACAGGCAGTGATGTCAGATGGACCTGATCGAGAACGAGTGTGCCACCCGTTGCCTGTTCTAACTGGCCTGGATTCCAGACGGGCTCATCAGAATAACTGCTTTTTTCATTGGAATAATAACCGATTAATTCCCGTTCCACATTTTCAATTGTTAACGCGCTGCAGTTGACTTTGATCAGAGGCTGATAATTCAGGAACATGGAATCATGTATGATTTCCGCCACCACAGAGAGTTCGGCACCGACTCCCCCCTGAACCAGTACGGGAGTTCGCAGATGCACCAGATCTGCAATCCGGTCTCTTAAGGTCTGGATGGACTGACTGTATCCGATCAGACGGCGACTGGAACGCAGATTCAATTCCGAAATCAACTCAGTACATTCGCGCGACAGACGGGAATATTTGATGGCGGAATCCAGGATGCGACTGATCTGATCCAGTGTGTCATTCGAACGCAGTTCTGCAAACGGGGCCATCGTTTCATGCGATGCAGTCCGGGAAGGCTTCAGGCAGGCCTGCTGAATCTCGTGCGTCAACACGGGATAATACAACACCGGGATCAGATTCTGCTCTGCAACAGACTCGACGGCAAACATAAATTCCGTGATCGCCCTCTGATCCAGAAGCACACAGATATCGGCATCCGGTCGCTGGGATGTCGGACTGAATGTCATTTCGGTCAAGGGGATGACCGTATATCCCAGGTTCGAAAATTGCGTGCAGACTTCCAGTCTGCGGATCCGGTCTTCAGAGACAATCTGAATCAGACCACGTGATGTAGAGCTGTGCAATAAACTATGATTCATTATTTAAAACCCGTTTCAAACAAAGGGAATACTTCTGATTTTTTAACTTTTATTGACCGATATTCAAATGCCGATGGGTCGCTGGAGCCAGGCTGTCACGGTAGGCTTCCCCGACTTTTGCTCCCTGATTTAACGACTGAATCTGCTGCTTCGTCCGATCCCGCCGATCGACCATCGACTGGGTACTGGTATCTTCATTCTTCAGCAGTTGTGCCAGTACCGCTTCCGAATCACTCAAAATCTGCTCGCAGGCAGCGCGTTGTCCGTCGGGTAACAGGTCCCGGTCCTGCTGCCACTGCTCCCAGAGCCGAGGCAACTGTTTCGTATATTGATCCAGTTGACCCAGCAATCTCTGTTTTTTTCCCAACACATCCAACAGGCTGGAATAATCATCCTCTTTGATCAGTTCCTGCTGTTGAAGCGACAGAGTCAATAATGCCCGGGAGTATTCCAGACGCACTGCGAACAGTTTGGGGTAATCAATCATATTTGTCGAAGTCATATCAATTACATCATTCTTCAGGTTTAACTGTGAGGAACACATCACTTCCTCCGGTAAAGTCTCTGTTTCAGGATCCACCATCTGGTGGCAGAGCGCTGGTTCGAATCGTGGAATCGCGAAACTCACGCGACCAGTCCAGCCAGCGATTCCATTCTTCCCTTCCCAGATTTGTTGCCCCGGATTCGAACACGCTGTCAGGCATCTGTTTCAAAATGATTTTGGCCTGTTCCAGCATGCTTTTGGCTTCATTTTTTTTGCCCAGTGCTTCATAACAACCAGACATTTTCATATAGGCAATCAACACTTCCGTGCATTGCGGATACCGGTTTACGGCATCATGGTACGATTTGATTGCTTCGGCATACTCTTCCGTCAGATATAATATGTGGGCCTTGCCGAAGCAGCTTGATTTCAGTAACTGTTTTCCGAGAGCATCGAGTCTGTCGCGACTTTCCAGCTGACGTAAATCCCGACTCAAGATCTGAAGTTGCGAGAGGGCCTGATTTAAATAGCTGAACTGCTTACGTTTTAATTCCTGCCTGGCGTTTTCTGTTCTGGCTTCCTTCATCTCCCGCAGGGGCTGATCTGACAGATTCTGTAAGGACCGTGCCAGCAGGTAACGTGCTTCCGATATTTTTTCAGATTCGGGATAACGTTTGACATATTCGGTCAGTCGTCGAGTCGCCTCTTCATAAAACACATTCTGTTTTGAAACTGTCAGTTGCTCTGCGGACGTGTCTGCAGCAGTTTCAGACTGCTTTTCAGATTCAGAAATCTTACCCTGGTGAAAATGCAACTTTCCCAGCGAAAACAGGGCATCCCCCCACTGCTGCGCCTTGGGAGTTAACTGGCTCGACTCCAGGATCTCTTTCCAGACGGTTTGTGCCTGGTCCAGCTCATTTTTTTCCAGATAGGCAATCCCCAGTAAATACTGGGCCTCAAAGGCAGAGACATCGGTCGGGTAATTGGTCATCACTCGTTCAAAATGGCTGATCGCTTCATCAAGCTGATCGAGTTCCAGCAGAATTTTGCCACGCTGAACCAGGGCCTGCGGCATTTTCTTTTCCGGATTCGTATTGATAAACCGCGTGAGTACTTTGAGTGCGGTCTCGAAGTCCTGACCTTTCTGAAAGTGATCCGCAGAGACAGCTAGAACGTCAGCATAGCGGTCAGTCGTGGTCAACCGCCGGGCGAGTTCGAAATAGGCACGACCGCTCTGTTTCCAGTGTTCATTCAATTCGCTACTGCGTGATTCCTGCTCCGTTACCGTTGCTGTCTGATAACGGCGTTCCAGATATTCTGCCCAGCGACGATTGGCGTTCGCTGCCAGTTCTTTTGCCTGGACTTCCGGCAGCAGCGGAGGGAGATAGTCGGACAATTGAATCGCCGCATTGAAATGTGTTACATCATCTTTTATCAGGTCTTCGTCAACCCAGTCATTCCAGGCATTCAGCACGTAGGTCCTCACCCCCTGCAGGCTGATCCAGCGATTGCGAAATTCGTCAGGACTGTCGATGGATCGCAGGGCTGTTCGATACGCAATCAAAGCTTCTTCTGTACGCCCGTTTTTCCGCAGTAATTCGGCCAGATGCAGAAATGCTGCCAGTCCTTCCTGTGTCCCCGCATAACGATGTGTGGTCTGCTCAAAAAAATCAATTGCACCATCAGCGTTACCCTGTGACTCGGCACAGACCCCCATCAGATAGGATGCCTGTCGCGAAAACTTACGCTCCAGCCCCAGGTTGTCTTTGACGGGCGCCAGAATGGTCAATGCTTCCTGGTACTTTTCTTCTGCCATCAGAGTCTGTGCCTGAAACACCAGTGTTACCTGGTTTACAGACTCCTGCTGCTTGACCCGGTCCAGAACTTCCTGTGCCAGGTCATTCTTGCCTTGTGCGAGAAAAATCTGGGCACGCTGTAAATAGAGTCGATCACGTGATTCCTGATCCAGATTTTCCAGCTGCAGTGATTTTGAATTTAATTCGAAAGCCTGATTTAATTCAGCAGATTCCCTGTGGTCGAGGTAAATATCTGTCAGCGACAGGGACGCATTTAATTTACCTTGCGGATACGTATTAACTGCTTCTTCCAGCAGAGGACGTGCCTTTTGAATAGACCCCGTCAGGTAGAGACTCGTCCCCAGGGCATAACACCATTCCGGACGATGTTCCTGATCAATGGCCCGGCGTTCTGCTTCTTTCAGATAGCGACTGGCAATCAGATACTGGTGATCTTGCGCTTCCCCGGTCAGTTCTTCCGCGTTCCTGAATGCCACAATACCGAAGATAAAGTACAACGCACCCGGAAAATCCGGATCCAGATACTCTTGTTTTTTCAGCGAATAAGCCAGTTCAAGCGCCTCGTTTCGCGTTTTGGAATCAGTCGATGATTCCAGGATCTGCAGCGCCTCTGCCAGAGTTTCCCCGGGTGTCTTTTCCGGTTCACTGGAGAGTGAAAGCAAATATCCGCCCAGCACGAGCAGCACCGGCACGATACCAGCCAGAAGCTTCCAGCGCGATTTGACAAAACCTGTGACACGGGCGCGCAACGCCACCGATTCGGAGACTGCAGAATCCATTTCTGCCTCCCCGGAGTTTTTTTCAGGTCGGTCTTGAACGGCGACGTTCGCTGACTCATCTGATTCGGGTTGTGCTGTCGTTTCTTTGGCCATGACTGTGTAGCCTGCTAAGTAACCGGGAGGTTCTTAACCAGGATTTGCACCCTGATGAGATTTCAGCAGGTGATTTCTGGAATGGGAAAGGAGAGTGACTGGCTGAACGGTAAATGATGTGTTGTATTCCACGGACGGAAGAAACCCGCTACGCAGAATTGACATGAGAGTGTTGTAATTGTTCACGAAGTGAATAGGAGAGAGGTGTAACTTGAGTATTAATACAAAAAAAAGCGATTTTTTGTCAAGATTGATTCAAGTCAACACCAGTGGCAGTGCAAAACGAGACTCCCGATTCCTGCAAACTAGAAAACAGGTAATCTACAAGCTTCAGCGAAGTGCGTTGCGTTGTCTTTGTGCGGTCCGTTCCAGGGGAGCCTCGCTGGAATGGTCAAAGGGCACTCTTTGATACATCAATGTCTGCTTCAGAATTTCTGCAGCCGGAGGTCCGGCGATGGTGCCTCCATAATGGTTTTCACCGACGGAAGGCTCATTGACCACAACCAGCACGAGCACACGGGGATCATGTGCCGGGGCACCACAAATAAATGAACTGACATGTAACTCGGAAGAATACTTGCCCGTTTTCGGGTCCGGCTTTTGCGCAGTACCCGTTTTCCCAAATACCACATACTCTTCCAGCTGAGCCTTTTTCCCGGTCCCCCGGCTCACCGTTTCTACCATGGGCACCTGCACCAGCCAGTCGGCGACGGCAGCAGAAACTATCGGTGTCGAAACCAGAGGGCGGACCTGGGCCGGTTCTTCTTCAGAACGGGGGAAATAATTATGATCGATCTGATCTCGGATCAGACGGGGATTCAACAATTTCCCCTGATTTGCCAGAGCAACATGTCCGGTAATCAGTTGCACGGGTGTGACGGCGATCTCCTGCCCCATTGGGATCGAACCGGTGGAATAGATATTCCAGTCTTTTAATGGCCTGACTATCCCTGACAGTTCACCAGGCAGCTGAATGCCTGTTTTCTGCCCAAACCCGAATGCGGTGACTGCTTCGTACAGCCCCGGATTGGTCAGTTTCTCTCCGATTTTTGCCATACCGATGTTGCTCGACTTCACAAGTACATCGGTTACATTCAAGATCCCGTAACTGTGGTGATCGTGTAACAGCCGCTTGCCCATGCGGTACTCGCCCTGTTCACAATCAAATTCTTCTTCAGTATGAATCAAGCCTTTTTCGAGCGCCGCTGCGACAATAAACGGCTTCAGTGTGGAGCCAGGTTCATAAATCGAAGCGATCGCTGTATTTTTCCAGGCGGACTCATTAATTCCTGCGGGATGATTCAAATCGAACGTCGGAACTGATGCCATCGCCAGGACCTCACACGTTTTGACATCCATCACAATCGCACAGGCGCTTTTGGGCTTCCACTCTTCCACAATCGACTGCAGCTGGCGTTCGGTATAGAGCTGAATGATGGAATCCAGAGTCACAACCAGCGTTTCGCCGTTTCTGGCTGCCACGCGTGAATCATTGCGGACCTCAATCACCCGTCCATGGGCATCTCGAATCAGAAAGCGATATCCATCCTCGCCACAGATCAGATGGTCGAAAGCCTCTTCCAGCCCTCCCTGACCTTTCCCGTCAATATCCCGCAATCCCAGAGCGTGGGCGGCCAAAGCGCCCTGGGGATACTGCCTGCGATATTCCTGACGAAATCCCCAGACATCATCCGAGAGATCCAAAACCCTGATCGCTGCCAGCTCCTGATCAGAAAGGCGGCGTTTCACCCACAGGAACAGTTTGTCCCGGTTTGCTGCTAATCCTTTGAGAAAGTCAGTCTGATCGAGTTGCAGTATGTCACAGATCCGAGCGACATTCTGCTCATTTTTCAGCCGCTGGGGCACCACATACAGACTGTTACTGACAATCGTGGTTGCCAGGAGTCGACCGTTCCGGTCAAGAATATCCCCCGGTCGCGCGGGAATTTTTTCTTTATACACCTGTTGTCGAGCCACAACCCGGGCAAACTGACGATGTCCAATATATTGCAGATAGACCAGACGACAGGAGATGACAAGCCAGGCCAGCACGACTATCAGAACCAGGCACCAGGTGCGCCCGCTGTTTCGCAGATTCGATGGTACGAAATTCAAGAAGTGCTTCTCCTGCAGCTCTGGTCACCGCTGATCTCTGCCTGTCAGACCACAGCATTCCGCAGCCGGACCTATTTTTCCGCCTGCTTCTTCTGTGGAGTTAAATGCCATTGCAGTAAAGGCATTTCACGTCGATTGCTTAAAGCAGGCTGCTGATTCGATTCGACATCCAGTTCCCCGCGTTCGATCGAATTTAATACCTGACGTGGAGAACCCGCGCGTTGTGTTGCCAGCTTCATCTTGGCATGCGTATTCACCAGAACATCCAGCTGATAATGCTGCCGACTGACCAGTCGTTTCAGCTTCAGGCTCTCTTTTTCCAGTGCAATTCCAATCAGAGAGACAGCAACCGCCAGTAAGATTGCACTACTGAAACGGAATAACATCCCAGGCACCTTCCCCTACCAGCGAGAACGCTATCGGAAAGTTCGCCGCCAGTTATATAAATAATGAAACATGACGTACCATTGCGCCTGTATTCACTATCGGCTGGATGAGTTTCCAGGAACGAGACTGACTCGGCTGGCATCATAAGGCAGCTGCAATTCTGTTCCAATTTGAAGCTTGTTCGGGTTTTGCAGTCTCTGTCGGTTAATCTGATAAATCTGATACCAGCGGGAAGATCGTCCCAGGTGCTTCTGAGAGATATCAGTCAACGTATCACTGCTTCCCACACGGTACATGGGTCGACCGTCAGAACTGATAAAAAACCCGGCTGGTTTACCCGTCTTGCGGACTTCGGTACTCCCGGCAAACTCACTGACGGTGGTCTGAGTGATTTTATGGCTGGCCTGGTACCGTGCTTCAATCGCCGCCTGATCGGGGGCAATCAATTTCAAACCGGGTTTCATTTTACGGGGATCACTCACGCGGCTTTTATTGATCTGTGCCAGCAGCTGAAAATAGCGACCGGTCCCATACAGCTTTTTGGAAATCGTCCAGAAATTCTCACCATTCTGAACCACATATTCTCCACCAAGCGCTTTTGCAGGCTGCTGACTGAATGATTCTTCCTGAAGCGATCCAAACTCCTGGGTGGAAACCTCGCTGACAGGAGCCGGGCCATCAAACAGCCCCCGCGCCTCTGTCTGATTTTCCGCGGTCATTTCAGACTCACGGAAAGTACTTGAATCTATGGCTGCGGCAGGACGTTTCACCGTGGTCACGCTTTCTGCCTGCTGTGCTGAAAACTCTTCCGCCCGGAAATCACCAAATCGCTCTTCAGTCTGAGCAACCTCTGTTTCGCTGAATTCTGAAGCGGAGGGCTGTTCAAACTCCTGGTTCGACATGGCTGAACCGCCTGAATCAAAGGAATTCTCGATATCTGCAGCGGGAGCCGGAGGCTGCTCCTGAGCGAAACCGGAATCACTAAATTCGTCGAGACCTTTCGAACTTGAGATTTCCGTAATATTTACTTTGGCTTTCTTCTCAGCCACGGGAGCGCTATTTTTCTCTTCCGCCAGGCCGAAATCATCAAACCCGCTGGCAGCAGGCTGCTGAGGCTGCATCGACTGTCCCTGCTGTGGCGCGGCACCAAATGGATCTTCCTCAACCTGTACTGTTTCCGTTGCCGCTTCTGCTGCAGGTGCAAATTCATTTGCTGCAGGCTGTTCCATCAGTCCGGACTCACCACTGGCAGCCGGTTGCGAAAACCCGGACGCTGCTTCATTACCAAACTGGCTGTTTTGAGATGCTGTCGCTGGTTGCTGGGCAAACTGGTCACTCCCGCCGAAGGGGTCCGGTTGTGCCTTATCAAATGCGGCTGGTTCTGGCTGATTCTGCATGCCGCCCTGAAATTCGTTCGAGGAGGGATTAGAAAACTCGTTCGCAGGCTGTGGTGGTGGATCGAACTGTTGAAACCCGGAATCTGTCTGTTTCGCTGCGATTTCAACCGGCTGGGCTGGCTCACTCTGTGAACCGAAGGCATTCTGATCAAACTGATTTGTGCCCGCTGAAGCAGACTGTTCTGAAGCGAATGGATTATCCTGAGCCGACTGCTCAGCCGGCGTCGAAAAGCCGGTATTCTCAGCCGGCGGATTAAAATCATGGGACTGATCGGCTAACTGATCTGATGTCTCTGATTCTTTGTTACCCGCTGCAAAAGGATCGACTTTATCAGAAGGCTCCTGTTCCTGCGCGCCCTCTTCGGGGCCGTTAATGGCAACAGCCTCCTGCGGATGATTAATTTTCTGATAGACAACCAGACCAAAGGCGCTGAGCAGGATACAGATCAGACAGAGTCCTACTTTGGTTTCAATGGCGATTCCGGACTTGGGCTTTTCAATTCCCCAGTCTTCTTCAGTGGTCTGTTCTGCTTTTTTTTCTTCAGTCATGGCTCTAAACCATTTCCCGTTTAAACGAAATAAGTCGAATTCAGACAAACAGAAAACTGTCTGTCTCCCTGTTATTTCCAATATTCAATTTTATGTTTTCACAGCCACGCGCAGCTTGGCAGTGCGACAGCGTGGATTGACTCTTTGTTCCGCCTGAGTTGCCACAATGGGTTTGGCAGTCAGGTTCTTCCAGATCTTCTGGTTTTTAAATGCCTGTTTGACCATGCGGTCTTCCAGAGAATGAAAGCTGATAATCGCAGCTCTCCCCCCGGGCCTGAGTACCTGTGGCAAGACAGATTCCAGCATTGTTTCCAGTTGCTCCAGTTCCTGATTTGCCGCGATCCGTAATGCCTGAAATACGCGTGTTGCCGGATTTTTTCTCGCCGCCGCCAGTGCTTTGCCGGGAATCGCCTGCTGCACTGCCTGGATCAGCCCGGCAGCAGTTCGGACAGGATTCGATTTCCGCTGTTTCACAATCTGACTGGCAATTCTCTGGCTGAAACGTTCTTCACCATAAACTTCCAGAATCTCACACAGCTCCGATTCCGACAGGTTTTCCAGTAACTGCCAGGCAGGAACACCGCTCCCTGTATCAAAACGCAGGTCCAGTTCTCCCGCTGATTCAAAACCGAATCCCCGTTCCTCGTCTCCCAGCTGATCGGAAGACAATCCCAGGTCCAGCAGTACGCGATCGACGGCTGAAATCTCTAACTCTTCCAGCACGGCCGGCAACTCTGCGTAACTGCTCTGTCGCAGGTAACATCGACCTGCGGACAGAGACTCTGGTTTTAATTTTTGCGTGGCAAAACCCAGCATCATGGCATCGCGATCCAGACCAATTAAGGTCCCCTCAGTATTAATTTTTTGCAGTATAAGCTCACTATGACCACCTGCCCCGACTGTGCCATCAACGACAATCAGTCCTGGAGACAGATCCAGTTGTGTTATCACTTCACGCAACAGGACCGGTAAATGGACAGGCCTTTTCTGATCACCGGGCTTACCTGACATTCAACTGAAAACGATTCTAAATAAATGAATTGAACAATAGACTGGTTGACTGACTTCGACAGAATGATTCCATCACAAATCAGCAGAAATACGAATTGATTTTTTCGGGAGGGGTAGCAACATGAGAAGTGAAACTCAGAGAGATTATGGACCTGAGTTGCGGAATTTAGAACAAGTCCGATCCTCAAGCGCAGGAAGTTTAGAAAAATCCTGTTTTTTTGGCAAGATCAGTTAAAGATTTTTGAGATACGATTTCCAATCACCCTAAGTAACTGATTTGAAACCGATTGAAAGCACAAGCCGATCAGGAGCCGGGCAACAGAGGATGCATCTCGACTCTGTTTCAGCACTGATTTCTGCGGTTCAAGGAGGGAACCCTGAAGCCATCCGTCTCAAGCAGCATCCATTCTACCTGTCCTCGGAGACGAACGACCGGTGGCCCAACCCAATGTCATGAGCACACACAGGTGACATCCATTTCACCTTCAATCCGCAAAGCCCGGTAGCCAGCGGAAGAGTCCCGATTTGTCCTCCTTGAACAATACTGCGTTTCGATTTGTGTAAACCACCTGCTCATGTTTGCTGAAATGTTCCACATTCCCTCAAAGACTACCAGGGCATTTGACCAAAGGCCTGAGTGGCCATTTCATCAAAATTTGGTCCATGATCATTAAGATAGGTATTCCATCGTTCTGCACTCCAGATTTCCGCATGGTTCTGAACGCCAATCAAAACCACTTCCTGCTTTGGCTCCAGACTGGCCAGTTCTGCCAGACGCTCAGGAATACAGACTCGTCCCTGAGAGTCAACTTCCACTTTCTCTGCTCTGGCATAATACAGACGCAGATACTGGGCAGCTTCTGGACCATTTCTGGAAAAGTCCGCTAATCGTTGTGCCTGCTGTTCAAATCCCTTTTCTGAGTAAACCAACAATACGGACGCGGTGCCTGGAGCGATGTAAATCTGGGAATTCTCTTCCTCCACGAGCTCTTCCTTGAGACGTTTTGGAATCGCCAATCGACGTTTACCATCCAGAATCTTATTGAATGTTCCCGTTAACGCCATTGATCCCCACTTATCACCACCATTCACCACAGAGTGATGAATTTACCACCCAAATCGGAATCGTCAAGCATGATTGAAAGCCGGGTTAGAATTCGGCCAACTTGAATCGACCTAGATACTTATCAGATCAGGAATTGTGACTTTGCTGATTTTTAAATTTTGTTGCGGGAAGGGGAAACCGCGAGCAGAATCGGGCCCCGATTCAGTCTTCCCGTGTCAGCAGATTCGCATACATCCGGTCATATCTGTCAGCGATGGATGCCCATGTAAACTCATTCTTTACAAGAGCTTGCGCAGATTCAGCCATTTCGATAAACCTGGCAGTCTGGGTATCCAGATTATTCAGTGCCTGCTGAATTTCGGCAGGCTGTCCTGTCGCCACCAGAGTCCCCTGCTCCGCATCTCGAATCAACTCGCAAACACCATCGACCCGGGTTGAAATGACCGGTAAACCGGACGCCATCGCTTCCAGGACCACATTCGGCATGCCTTCCCATAAAGAAGGCAGGACAAGACAGGTCGCAGCCTTCATCAATTGAGGTATCTGGGCGTGCCAGCCTGAAAAGTGAATTCGCTCCACACAGGAGAGAGCAGCTGCTCTCTGCAGTAGCTCCGCTTTCAAGGGGCCCTCTCCGACAAACAGCAGATGGAAATCAGTCGCCTGCCGCGCGAAGTGTTCAAACGCAGTGAGCAGATCGTGAGGTGCCTTCTGGGGATCCAGCCGTCCCACAAACAGCACTACTTTCGCATCTGTGGGGATTCCCCAGGGACTTAAATCCAGAGGTTCAGCAGAATCAAACAGTTCAAAATCAACGCCATTGGGAATGACGACGACTTTAGAGGCGGGCAACTTTCCCTGTTGGATCGAGAAATCAGCGACCGACTGGCTGACACAGACATTCAGCTCTACCAGTCGACTGGTAAGCCGATCCAGCAGCAGGTGCCCATTTTTTCGTTTTTCCGAAACGCGAATTCCGGAGACAATGTGGGGAATCCCCGCCAGCTTCCCGGCCAGTCGGCCAGCCAGATTCGCATGAAATAGAAACGTCTGCAGCAACAACGGCTTTTGCATTTTCAGCTTGTGCGCCAGTTTCCAGATAATGCGCACATCCCAGGTAGAGCGAACCTCCAGGATTTCTGTCGGAATCCCGGCAGCTTTCAGGCTGTCCACCAGGGGACCAGTCCCGGTCAGCGAATACACCACCGGCGCCCAGCGATCTCGATTCAGCCGTGTCACGATCTGAACCAGCGCACGTTCTGCGCCGCCGGGCTGCAGGCCGGTAATGCAAAACGCGATGGGAATGGGTCTGGTTGGTTCAGCCAAATATGATCCCTTAGAACACATAACCGATTTTAGCAGAATGCGGGAGGCATCCCGTTTCACAACCGTCTCGATATCAGTATGATATCCCCTCTTCTGAGCAGGAGAGTTGAGACGCGATGTCCTGTTTACTTAATGTCTATTGTTCTCAGACAGCAATACTCGACAAGCTTAGATTCGGAATTAGTAATCATTGAGTGCGGAGAAATTCAAAATCTCCGTTAAAACCCATCATTTTCGACAGTCAACCCGACAAAACGATCGACTGTCCCTGTTCATGCTGACAGAAGCACCCCTTCCATCAGCTTCTGGAAAAGCGCATCACAACCTGAGATCAAGCTGGAACATTGCGGAATGACCGATTTAAACGCTTTTGATTACGAACTCCCTCCCGGATTGATCGCGACTGAGCCGACACAACAGCGGGGTCAGTCGCGTCTGCTCATCCTCGACCGCAAGTCCCAGTCCATAACGCACGGCTCTATTTCGGATCTGCCTTTATATTTAAATCCAGACGACTGCCTGGTACTGAATGATACCCGTGTGCTGTCAGCCAGATTATTCGGCACGCGACAGTCAACGGGAGGGAAATGGGAAGGCCTCTACCTGGGCTCAAATGCCCTGGGAGAATGGAAACTGATGAGCAAAACCCGGGGAAAACTGAATCCGGGAGAAATCATTGTATTACGTCCCGCGCATCAAAGATCACTTGAGAAGCATGTGACTCTGAAATTAATGTCGAAAGATGCGGAAGGTTACTGGACTGCCCTGGTGCGGTCCGACGAAGATCACCACAGTCTGCTTGCCCATTTTGGCACTATGCCGCTCCCCCCCTATATGAAACGTGACCTTGCCACTGAGGAGGACTGGGAACGTTATCAGACTGTATATGCGGCTCAACCGGGAGCGGTCGCTGCCCCGACCGCGGGATTACATTTCACTCCGGAACTGCTGGAGCGCTGTACCCGAGCGGGAACCCGGATTGCCAATGTGACGCTGCATGTCGGCATTGGCACATTCAAACCCATCTCGGTCGACACGCTCGAAGCGCACCAGATGCATTCGGAATGGTGTGAACTGCCTGCCTCCTCGGCAGAACTGCTGAATCAGACAAGAGCACAAGGGGGGCGAATTGTCTGTGTCGGTACTACCAGCGTGCGCACTTTGGAATCGGTCGCACAACAGGGGCCACTTAAAGCCTGGCAGGGAGAGACGGATATTTTCATTTACCCCCCCTACCGGTTTCAGGCTGTTGATTGCCTGCTGACGAACTTTCATCTGCCCAAGTCGACATTGCTGGTGCTGGTCAGTGCCTTTGCCGGATCAGAATTCATCCGCGAAGCCTACAAAAAAGCTGTAGAAGCAGAATACCGCTTCTACAGCTACGGGGATGCCATGCTGATTTTATAACTTCAGTATTACCGGAGCCGTTTTACTGAGGTTTGGCGATTTCTTTGGGAACCTGCCCACTCAGATAACGCCAGTTTTTAATGAAGGAGATCAAATCGGCCATCTGTTGGGGATCAATTGTCTTCTCCAGACCAACGGGCATCAGTGATACGCCGTTCGATTTCATCTCTTCGATCTCATCCTTCAGAACCGTAATCGTCTTTCCTTCCGGTTGAGTCAGCGTAATCGAGGCACCGCTGTCAGAAGAAATGATCCCGGTGTGAACGACACCATCGATCGTGATGATCGTGTAGCTGAAGAAATTCGCATCGATGGCACGGTTGGGGTCCAGGATATTCGTCAGCAGATACTCCGGAGTTTTGGTGCGGGAGTCCCCGATATCAGGTGCCACGTTGATTCCCATTTCACCAATCTTGTGACAGGTGACACAGTTCTTCGCAAACACCAGTTTGCCCTGCAGAGGATCGGCTTTCAATTTCAGCGACTTCTGATAGTCGGCTAAAACTTTCTGGCGATCTGCAGGAATCGCAGCAGCAAACAGAGCGGCAGCCCGTTTTTTGATTTCGGGATTCCGATGTCGCTGCAGACTGCTGGAACGGGAGGGACCCAGTTCTGAGATTTTGATCTGGTCTTTTTCAATCGCATCCAGCAACAGGTTAGTGCGATCCTGATTCGACAGCATCGCATCCAGAATGGCGCGTCGCATGCCTGGAGTCTGTGTGGCAAAACCATCCATGAGAATTTCACCGATCCGTGGATCTGAATAAGGGCTGATCGCCGACATGGCTGCAATTTTCACAGCTTGCGAATTCCTCCCCTGGATCAGGGAGATCAGTGTTTCACCACTGGTATCAAATCCGACGAACTGCAAAATGCTGATGGCATTCAAACGCTGCTCTGTGGGAGATTTGGGATTGGCGGCGGTATCCACAATTTTCTGATAGAACGTCTTCAGCTTCTGCTGATCGGTATCAGGCAGTTTGGCCTGATATTCCGCAATCGACTTTCCCCGCCGCCTGAGACTGTTACCCAGTCCTTCAAAACCGGCAATCTGCAATGGCAGAAGTGCCTCTGAATCGAGACCGGCGATCAAAGACAGCGTTTCCTGAATTTCTTCAGGTTTCAACCGGGGACCGATCACGGCGGTCATTTCATTCACGGCATCAGTAATGCCGGACTGAGATGCCTGTTTCGTATCACGGGCCTGTAACTGCTTCAAAAAGGATTTGAATATTTCCACTGTCTGTTCGGGAGCAGAAGACAGCACAGCCGCCCGCGTAAACGAATCACTCGATCCGTCTAACATCAGGCTTGCCAGCTGGTCTACCGCGGACGGTCCGTCTTTCGCTTCCCCCAGACTGATGGCCAGTTGAAATCGCAGCGGCGCATCTGCTGACTTCACCAGTGAGAGCACTTCCGTTTTCAGTTTGTCATTCTGCGACAACCGGGGTTCGCTCAATTTGACTGCTTGTGCCACCACACGCTGAGACTGATCTTTCAATGCCTTTTCAATCAAGGCATCACTGAGTTTCCCCAGCCCTTCCAGCGCCCACAAGGCCTGGATGCGTGACTGTTCTGTTTTACCGCTGGAAACCAGTTGCTCCAGCTGTGGTTGGATCGAGGCATCCTGTCGTTCGAAAATCAAACGGGAAGCCGTCTCGCGTTGCCAGGCATTTTCAGATGACAATGCGGCAACCAGCTGCTCCGGCGTCGCATCCTTCAGAGAAGTATAGACACTTTTGTCAATCTTTGTCCCTTTAGGAACAATGCGATAGATCCGGCCACGATCAATTCCATCATTCAGATCGGAGCGTTCTTTTAATTCGGCGGGCATGAACTGCGGATGTTCGATCACGGCGCGATACATATCACACAGGTACAATGCGCCATCAGGGCCATTCGCCAGGTTCACAGGTCGGAACCATTCATCGCGGCTGGCGATGAACTCTACCTGGTCGCGCCCGTATTGGGAATCGTAGGTGGCTCCCATGGGTGTCAGCACATCCCGGTGCACCAGATTCGCTGTCGGCTCGCAGGTGAAGCTGTTGCCGTAAAATGACTGGGGGAACATTCCGCCGCGATAGATGGTCACACCACAGGCGGCGGTAAACTGACCGGCGTGCAGTGTGGAAGTCGTCCAGGTGCGGCTGATCGCATACACGCGGGAATCTTCGCCATCGGGTGAGACATCATGATAAACCGACTTCACCGCCAGGTAAGGATTCCGCTTGAGGTAACGATTTTCCAGCACGATGTGTTTATTGGGATTTCGATTGGAACAGACAAATCGGTTCCCGTAATCATCAAAGGTCAAACCAAACTGACCGATTCCGGAAATCGATTCATATTCTCCCGTGAGCGGATGAAAGCGAAAATCCAGGCCGTTAATGGGAACCTGTTCCGCCTGCTTTTTCCATTCGGGATGGGTGGCGATGACCGAACCGCCCCGCAAACCGTTCGCGATATAAATATGGTTGTCCAGGCCCAGGGTCGGATGATTGGCCCGCAGTTGAGAGTTCTCTTCTTTGAAGCCGGTGAACCAGGTCTCAACGAGATCTGCTTTGTCATCACCATCGGTGTCTTTCATGTACTGCACTTTACCGGCCAGTGTCACAATCAGCCCCCCCTTCCAGGGTTGCACGCCGGTCGCAAACAGCAGCTTGTCGGCAAAGACGGTGGCGGTTTCATAAAAGCCATCCTGGTCTTTATCCCGTAATAATTTGATCCGGCTTTTGGGATCTTCACCCGGTTTGGGGCCGTGGGGATAGTCAGTCATTTCCACTGCCCACAGCACGCCTGATTCATCAAAGGCGACAGCGACCGGGTTAATGACATTCGGTTCCGCAGCCACCACCTGCATTTCAAAATCAGGATGCACTACCGTCTGCTGCAAACTTTCTTCGGGAGATAACGGAGATTTGGGCACTTCCGTTTTTTCCGTTTCGGCAGCGAAAGAGAACTTCAGACAGACCGCGGCCACCAGCAGGAGCGAGCCCCAGCGGAAAGCGAGACGGGGTAATCGCGGAATCGACTGATTTCCATCACCGGCGGGTTGTTTAGACGCACGAAAAGTAGCTGATTTCATGTTAGATCACCGTAACAATTCAGATTGATTTCTGGTTTGATTCACACTAAAGAATGACTTTACATCGAATCTATCGTAACCGACAGCTTGACGACTCTCTATCTTACTTGAACCTGCTTTTTGAGAATTTATAAACAATATTAACGTTTAGCGAGACCTATTGCATCCCTGCAGCGAGACTCTCCCCTTTTTTCGGTATCACTGCCCGCTATTTTGGGGATTCATGCACTTCGGAACGAAACTGGCTTTTCACTCCCCTCTGAAATCGATTACCCTGAGTTGATGCTTTTGAGAAAGCAGAAAGCGATCATGACTGGAAATACTCTCCTTTGAATCAATAGTGAATTATGCAGTCTTTAAGTCTGGTTATCATCCGTTTCTGTCTGTCGGCCTGGGTCGGTGCAGCCGTGATTTTTGTAATCAATGGCGTACAGGATGTCACCTATCAGCCCTTTGATTCCTTAATCAGGGACCAGCTGATTACATTACACTTTCCCGTTTACTATACGATCGCCTGGGTACTCTTAACGGGTTCTTTTCTGAGTTCGCTGCTTCTGAGAACAAAAAACCTGTGGAGCCGAAAAAAAACAAATCTGATCACCACTCTGATCATGCTCAGCCTGGCCATCAGCCTGGTCGATTACTTCTGGATCTATCTGCCACTGGAATCCATGATTACTCCGGCTGGCAGCCCGCGGCCCGCGGAGTTCCACCATTACCATCAGGCCTCCAAGTACATTAACAGCGTTAACATTCTGCTGGCATTGATCGCGGCGATTCTCGTAAACGGCCCTCTGCCACGTCAGACTTCCGAGAACAGCAACACAGCAGAATCAGTCGCGAATGTGAAATAACTGCTTGAGCGCATCCAGCAGTCCATGGGGTGTCCCTTCCCGCGCTTCCTGCCTTAATACTTCCAAGGGTGGATGCAGCAGCTTATTGACGATCTGTTCGATCGAGCGCTTGATCAGTTCCTGGTCTTTTTCATCCAGATGCGACAGTTTGCTGAACAGCTTTTCCACTTCCTGTTCGCGCACCTCATGCCATTGCTCGCGGAGCTGCTTGATGATAGGCCCTGTCGCCCGGTGATATACGCCGTGCATGAAACGATCGGTTTCTTCGTCGATGATCGCGAGTGCTTTCTCGACTTCTTTCTGGCGTGACCGGCGATTCTTCTCACAGGTTGCTTCCAGGTCATCAATATCATACAGAAAGATATTATCGCTGATCTGGCCGACTCCCGGCTCAAAATCACGTGGTGCCCCGAGATCCAGGATGAAAAACGTTTTGTTTCCGGATTTCTCCAGGACCCGTTCAAAACAGGGAATATCGACAATCGGTCGCGAAGCCCCCGTGGTACTCACAATGACGTCGGCAGCTACCAGGCATTCTTCCAGGTCTTCAAAAGGCCGGGCTTCCCCGCCCCACCTGCCCGCCAGTTTTTGTGCATTTTCCAGACTGCGATTCACGACCACAATCTTGATCACGCCTTCATCTTTCAGATACGTCAACGTCTCTTCTGCCATTTCGCCGGCACCGATGATCAAAACCGTTTTATCATCAAACCGCTCGAAAATCCCTTTGCCAAATGTCCCGACTGCGACACTCGCAATGGAGACCCGGCCTTCTGCCAGCTGGGTTTCGGTGCGAACACGGGCAGAGACCCGGATTGCCTGTTGAAACAGTGCGTGTGTCAGGGGCCCGCAAAAGGCATTGTCTGTCGCACACTGATAGGCCTCTTTGACCTGATTGACGATCTGCGGCTCGCCGAGCACCATGCTGTCCAGACTGGAAGCCACCTGAAACAGATGGCGCACGGCATCCGGCCCTGTACGTTCCAGGAAGTCCTCAAAGAAATCGCTGACGGGCACCTGGTGAAATTCGGAAAAGAATCGGGCCAGATCCTGGTGCGTAGGCCCGATCTCTGAATCTTGTGTGGCGGTATAAAGTTCTACGCGATTGCAGGTCGAAATTACCACGATTTCAGTATCGGGATAAGATTGCTTCAGAACCGAGTACGCCTGGTCCAACTGTTCTTTGGAAGAGAACGCCAGCTTCTCTCGAATATCCAGCCCTGCTGTCTGATGGTTGCAATATACGACCTGCAGATTCACGACAGAATCCTTTCTGCAGTCGAGTCATGCAATTCAATGACGGGCGTGGTGATCTGTGAATGCCACGATTCAAAATCCAGAATGCGGACATTGGAAAGGATCTGAATCCCGATCACCGTCAGCAGTATCAGGCCTCCGGTCCAGATCGTCAGTTGCGCTATATGTTTCTGATTGGGCTGTTTCGTCCGCAGAATGAAGATGACACTCAGCATCATTCCCACCCAGACCACTTCATACACAATGATCACGGGATCAAAAAATGAAATGGCATGCGCGCCCTTGCGGACATACACTCCCAGCCCGATCCCGATTCCCATTCCGACCGTCATCAGAGGGGCAGAAATCATTAACGCCCAGCGATTGAGGCGCGAGAGCTTTGCCAGGCTGGGCAGATTGAACCCGCTCGAAAAATTCTGCTTCTGCTTCAAGCGGCGATGCTGTATCAGATACATCAGGCTCAAAACAAAGCTGAGAACAATGCCGACACCTCCCAGTACAAGCAGCGAAGCATGCAGCATGGCCCAGGAACGGATTGAGGGTTCCATCAGCGCGTTGGTTGCATCGTCTACAAAATAAGAAGAGACCACAAGCGCCAGTACCAGGGGAATCAGAAACAGTCCAATCGAAAGTTCTTCATCGATCAGATTGATAAACAGAAATATTGCCACCAGCACCCAGGAAAATACAATCAGCCAGTCGTGTGAGGAACTGAGCAGTGGTGGTAACTGGGTTGTACGGGCCCGATTCAGCAGGTAAGCGGTCTGGGCGACCAGCCCGGCGAGTGAAAACAGGAAGATCAAGGGACGCAGGAATCCGTTTTTTTTCCGCAGAAACCGGGTCACCTCTAATCCGAGGGCAACCAGATAACTGGCCATAAAACAGAATACGGTCACTTCCGACAACATGTCTGGTACTTTGTCTGGTAGAGAGGATTGAACGTGGTGGGCTGTTTACATCGCTGAAAGGGTTTCAGCGGCCTCTCTATTATAGGGCTGTACAGCAGGTAGAGGGCAAGTCATCTTGCTTCGGATTCTAATTCGTACTCCGAGATTTTTTTGTGCAGCGTGTTCCGGTTGATCCCCAGACGCGTCGCGGTCTTGGTCTGGACCCCCTGGCAGGACCTTAAAACCTGCAGAATCACTTCTTTTTCCACAAGTGATACAATCTGAGTATGTACATCGGTGGAAGACTCACCCACACGCTGCAGTTCCATAGAGACCAGATCCCGGCACATGGTTTCCGGATCCTGGGCTTTCGACGGAAACGAGCGCGCCATGGATTTGCCGGTGACATGCCCCGGTAACAGGTCGAGGGAAGGCCCATCCAGACCAGACAGGACAATCAGACGCTCCACATAATTTTGCAGCTCGCGTACATTTCCCGGCCAGGAGTAATTCCTGAAAGTCGATAATACTTCTTCAGAGAACTCAGGCAGGGGAATTTTTTCCTCCGCGGAGAACTGCTTTGCGAAAAAATGAATCAGTTCGGGGATGTCTTCCGCACGCTCTCGCAGAGGAGGCAGGTTAATCGGAATCACGTTCAGACGGTAATACAAGTCTTCGCGAAACCGTTCAGCTTCGATTTCATCCAGCAGATCACGGTTGGTCGCAGCAACAATGCGACAATCCACCTGAATGGATCGCGTATCTCCCACCCGCTCAAATTCGTGTTCCTGCAGAACCCTTAACAGCTTCACCTGCAGGGTAAAACTGACCGAGTTAATCTCGTCCAGAAAGATCGTACCACCATGGGCGGCTTCAAAACGGCCAGTTCGGTTTTCGACCGCACTGGTAAACGCCCCTTTGATATGCCCAAACAATTCGCTTTCCAGCAGGCTCTCACTGAGCGCACCACAGTTCACACGAATAAACGGACCGGTAGCGCGGGGGCTTAATTCATGAATCGCGCGGGCAATCAATTCCTTACCTGTCCCCGTTTCTCCCGTCAATAAAACAGTCGAGGACGTCGCAGCAGCGCGGCGGGTCAAACGATAAATATTCCGCATGGCCGGACTTAAACCGACCATATCGTCTAAAATGGGGCGATCGTCTTCCATTCTTTCTTTTGGAAAATCCTATTCATTCACAGGGAAAAGTATCAGAGACGCAAATCAATAAGTCGGTACGGTATTGGAATCGCAATGCTTTCGGCTGACTGATATGCCGAAAGAACTCGAAACTCCCTGTTGACCAGCATGAAAAAATTGCACCAACATGCTCAAAAAAATGGCGAACGCAACAATATGATATGCTGTAAGCGGAGAAGAGGGAAGCGGCAGACCTGGCTTTTTTTCAAATCAACAGTATTTGATCAAATCAAGATCGAAATAGCACCGAATATGCGACAATAATCAGCATACTGCACAATAAGAGTGCATCCTATTCAGGGCTCGCGATGGCGGTGACTTCCGGAGTGACCGGGGCGTTCTGGGAATCCACGAGCACAACCTTCGGCTGATGCCGGCGTGCTTCTTTCTCTTTATACTCGGCATAGCTGGCGATAATCACCAGATCCTGCGGTTTGACCAGGTGGGCAGCGGCTCCATTAATACAGATCACACCTGAACCTGGCTCGCCAATGATGGCGTATGTCGTTAATCGAGTCCCGGATGTAATATTATAGATCTGTACCTGCTCGTATTCGACGATATCTGCAGCGTCCATGAGTTCCCGGTCAATCGTCACACTGCCGTTATACGCCAGATTTGCTTCGGTAACAGTGGCCCGGTGAATTTTTGATTTCAATAAAACGCGCTTCATCATTCTTTACCTGAAAGAAGTTAGACTTCTTTTTCACTGAACAGGGACTCTCAGACTTAAAGGATCGGCGTATCCTAACCATTCGCCTTAATGATAAGCAAGAATATATCCATTTGCTCACCAGACTGCATTTTCAAGTCTGAATCTGAACCGGACCTGATACCGGTTTCTCAATACTATTATAGTCGTCTCCCTCTTCGTTTCCATCCATTTTACGAAGCCACGGCTCATCCGCCTGGGCTCCCATTGCCCGTGCATAGAGGTAGTAATAGGTGGGGATCAGGAACAGCACCAGGACCGTCGCCAGCATCAAACCAAAAATCAGGCTGGCGGCCATCGGGATAATAATCTGTGCCTGAAACGAAGTCTCTTTTAGAATCGGCGCTAACCCGACAATCGTGGTCATAGAGGTCAGCAGCACAGGTCGGAAGCGACGACGACCTGCGTCGATCAGGGCTTCGCGTAACGGCAGACCGTCTGCGATCCGGTGGTTGATAAAATCGATCAGAACAATGGAATCATTGACCACGACACCTGTCAAAGCAACCAGGCCAAACAGCGAAAAGAGGGTTAACTCCATTCCCAGAATCGCGTGCCCAAATACCGCTCCGATAATCCCCAGGGGAATGATCCCCAGAATGATCAACGGTTGCACATAGGAGCGAAATTCCACGGTCAGCAATGCGAACATGGATGCCATGGCAATCATCAGGCCGACTATCAGACTGTTGACAGATTCATCGGTCTGTTCCTGCTGACCTTCCCAGCGGACCCTCACCGCAGGATATTGCGCCACTAACTGATCCATAAAACCACCCGGTTTTTTCAGCGACTTTACGATCTCGCGTGCATTCCCCTCTTTTTCATTCAGATCAGAAGAGACTGTAATAGATCGCTGCTGATCGATCCGGTTGATTTCTGAATAGCCGCGTTCCACCGTGACTTCTGCCAGTTCTGTCAGAGGTCGTTCTGCACCATCGCCGGTGCGAATCCGGATATCATCAAAACTCGATAATGTTTTTCGCTCTGCTTCCGGATAGCGTACCATCAGTTTGACTTCGTGACGCCCCCGCTGCAGGCGCATCACCTCTTCACCGTAATAAGTCGCGCGAACGGTTTCTGCCACATCGGCCAGGGGAATTCCCATTGCCCGCGCTTTATCTTTGATCTTAATTTGAAATTCCCATTTCCCGGGGCTGGAATCGTCGTTGACATCTTTGACCCCGGGATAGGTTTCCAGTTCCCGTTTGCAGGCTTCCACAGCTGCTTCCAGTTGCGTGATATGTTTTCCATCTGCCAGCAGTTTGAACTCAATCGGTTTGCCCCCCGGGCCCATGGTCGGCGAATTGAAAGTGAGCCGGTCCACCCCCGGAATTTTCCCGACACGTTCTCTCCAGAGATCGAGGATTTCTTCGCTGCCTAATGTGCGTTCTTCCGCTTCCACAATCTCAACACTCACTTTTCCGACATGGCTGCCTTCAACGGATCCTCCCAGGTTGGCTCCTGACTCATCACGGGTCCCGAAACCCACGTTCCGTCGCACGAGTTTAATCAGGGAATTGCCATGTTCCTGCTGATACTCCTGATCCAGTGCCTCAAACTCCTCTTGAATCCTGCGTGTCGTTTCTCCGGTAATCGACTGGGGAGTGCCATCGGGAAACTCGACCGTTGCTTCGATCATGCGGAAATCGGTTTTCGGAAAGATATTGAAAGGCGCAAAGCCCCCCATGATCAATCCTGCCGAGAGCAGCACCAGGGCTCCCGCGACTGCCAGTGAAGAGGAAGGATAGTTCAATGCCGCCTTGAGGACAGGCAGGTAAACGCGTTCAATAAACCATTCCAGTTTTCGACTGACAAAACCAGGCTCCTGTTTTTGCACTGTTCCCTCTTCGGGCGGTTTCCCATGTGCCAGGTGGCAGGGAAGAATAAACGTACTTTCCAGCAGTGAAATCAACAGCATGGCGATCACCGCGATCGGCATGACGGCGATGAATTTCCCCATGATGCCCGAGACGAACAACAGCGGCATAAAAGCAATTACCGTTGTCGTGACCGAAGCACAGACAGACGGTAATACTTCTGTAGCGCCGTCAATGGCGGCGGTGACAAATGATTTTCCCATCTGTCGATGTTCATAGATATTTTCCCCCACCACAATCGCGTCATCGACGACAATTCCCAGCGCCATCAGGAAGGCAAACATCGAAAGCATATTCAATGTCTGGCCGGTGTAATACAGAACAATACAGGCACCAAACATCGAAATCGGGATTCCCAGCGCCACCCAGAATGCGAGTCGAAATTCCAGAAAGATGGCCAGTGTAATAAAGACCAGAATCAGTCCCTGCAAACCGTTGCGGGTCAGCAGGTCCATACGGTCACGCACGTCAACGGACTGGTCTTTCCACAGTTTCAGTGAATACCCTTCAGGCAGCCTGGCTGTTTCGACGTATGCCCTGACTTCCTCCACAATCGCCAGCAGGTCTTCCTGGCTGGTCCGCTCAACGGCAACCGACAGGGCCGGCTTGCCATTGATTTCACTGATCATGGTTGTATCGGCAAATTCGTCCTTCACGTTTCCCAGGTCGCCTACCGTCAACACGACCCCCCCCGCTTCAGTGACGAGCGGGATCTTCTCAATTTCTCTGCCGATCAGGCGTTTATTTTTACCGCGCACCAGCACGACCTCCGAAGCGGTATTCAGCTTACCACCAGGCAGTTCCATATTTTCTCTGCGTACGGTCCGCGCGACATCCTGTAGAGTCAGCCCATACTTCCGCAGGGTGGCTTCAGGAATTTCGATATCAATCTGGTAATCACGGGCCCCGGCAATATTGGCCTGCGAGACGGATTTCAGCTGCATCAGTTCATCACGGATTCGTTCTGACAGGTTTCGCAATTCCAGGGCACTGCTTTCGTCATTGGCTTCCGGGCCAATCACGGCAACTTCAATGGCCACCTGCCGAAATGTGATCTGCTGAATTTCGGGATCTTCTGCCAGCTCCGGAAAACTGGGAATACGATCGATTTCGGAGCGAACCTCATTCAGAATTTTCTGCACATCAGGCACATCTGCCCGTAACTCCAGGACCAGGGATCCTGCTCCCTCAGTGGCAATCGACGTCATTTTTTTGATGCCGTCAATGGCGCGAACGGCCTCTTCCATTTTCTGACAGATGCCTTCTTCAACCTCGTCGGGACTGGCGCCGGGATACGGGACCGAGACCAGAATGATTTCCAGTTCAAATTCCGGAAATACTTCGCGGCGCATCATCATCAGCGAAACCAGGCCCACGCCCAGCACAGTGACCATCAGCGTATTCATCGCAGGAGAATTGTTGATGGCCCATTTTATAATCGACCTCATCCTGCGTCTCCCTCACTCACCACCATACCTTCATCGGCGGTGCTGAGTGGCGAGATGACCACACGGTCTCCCGGTTTCAACCCCGAGGCTCCCTGTTCGACCAGCATTTGCTCTCCACTCATGTCGACCACCCGGACTTTTTCGGAATGCAGCTTGCCATCGCGGACCACCCAGACCAGGTTTCCCGGCCGAATCGCCATCTCGGGAATTTCCAGCAGGGAAACATGACCCTTGA
>TARA_R100001132_G_scaffold27547_1_pt1 | contig 74462 bp, 66 predicted proteins | sample TARA_R100001132 | Tara Oceans TARA_R100001132 (sample SAMEA2621247) | marine metagenome | biome: marine biome (ENVO:00000447); feature: mesopelagic zone (ENVO:00000213); material: "saline water (ENVO:00002010), including plankton (ENVO:xxxxxxxx)" | depth 800 m | reverse complement strand
CTGCACGCTCTCTTCTAGCCGACAGGCCGATAAAGAGATCCTGATGATTCCAAATAATCGCGCACCACACTCGTGTGGTGCGCGCTTTCTAGCCAAGTTTTTTAGAGCCCGGAAAGCTTTGTGTGGACAACCATGTCCGAAACTCGTCCGCCGGCATCGGCTTGGCGATCGCATAGCCCTGAACAAAATCGCATCCAAGGTCGCGCAGAAGCGTGACGACCATTTCGTCTTCCGCCCCTTCCGCCACGGTCTGGATGTTGCGCGACCGACACATCGCGATTGAGGCCGATACAATCCCCTGAGATTCCTCAGACTCCAACAGATCTGTGATGAAACATTGATCAATCTTGATCGTATTGACGTCGATCCGCTTGAACTGTTGCAGCGATGAATATCCCGTGCCGAAATCATCAATGGCGATTTTATAGCCAATCGCCCTGAGATCTACCAGCGCACGACTTGTCGCCTCGAAATCCTTTACCAGACCTGTTTCCGTCAACTCCAACTCCAGCCCGTTAAAGGCGCTGCCCAGGCGTTTGGGCAAGGAGTGCAGGATTTCCAGGATTTCTTCATCCACAAGATCATCGGCGGCCAGGTTCACCGACATATCAATCGGTATCCCTACTTTTCGCCACTGTTCCAGTTCCTGAACGGTCTGAGCCAGCACCCATTTGGTGACGCCACTGATCAGGCCAGACTTTTCCGCCAGGGGAATGAACCGGTCCGGCGGGACATAGCCATGCTTTGGACTGTTCCACCGGATCAGTGCCTCAGCGCTATAGATCATGTTGTCCTGAAGGGACTGTTTTGGTTGATAATGCATCGACAGGCAGCCGCCTTGATCGAGATCCTTATACAAATCATCCATCAGGGAAAGATTGCTTTGACGCAGCATCAAGTCAGCGGCGTCAAACGTGGCGACACCATAACTTTCGGTTGCTGCCTTTTCGCAGGCAAACAGCGCCTTGTCGAACGGGGCGTTCTGCTGCAGGTCATTGCTCTCAATTTCTGCGACACCAATTGCCGGGCGCACGGGAAGGCGCACATTATTGATCCGGATATAGCGCGGAATCGCCTTCGCCAAGGATGATAGAAAATCAGACCCCTCCAGCAGAGATCCAGGGCGGACAACGCCAATTGTTGTAGAGCTGATATATAAAATCGTTGCCGACTTGTCCGCCAATTGATCTTTAAAATTTGCAAAAACCTGAATGGCGGAGGCCTTGGCCGTCATAAATCCGAATACAGCCTGTATATCCGCGTAATTTCGGATGCTGATGACACAGACAATGTATTTGTTAGGGATTTTTGTGTAAGGAGCCGCATGAATGCTGAATTTGCTGGCAAATTGCAGACCCGTTAATGTGTCTATATCTGCCAGCCCTTTGACACGTTTAGCCTCGGCATTTAACAGCGCAGCAACGATACCGACAAACGAACCAAACAAGATATAAATGCCAAGCCGTACGACCCAGTTCTCGGTTGATTGAGGAGTGCCTTGCGCCACATCCAACGGCATGTAGGGACCGAGCAAAAGGGCCCCAATAATCCCCACCAAAACGCCGCCTGGCATGTTGAAAATCATTCCTGCCAATGCGATTGGCATTAGCATGAGATACGGCCACACAAACTGTGTTCCCCCGCCGATGTAAACAATATGTGTGCAAACCGCCAACGCTATGATGATGCATAAAAATGCGATTGTTTGTCCACCCAATCCAACATTAGGATGCGCCTGAAGGCTAGCCACTGTGGAAAATGACGGGGAATGGCCGATCATAATCTGCGTCTTTCATGATAAAATAATCGATTTGTGAATGCAGAGTTCGATCATCAATTATCACTGTATCAGAAATAAAAATTATTAATATTATAATATTTTTATTTAAAACCTGTAGATATAAATAAAATCTTACGCCTTGATATCATTCATTATTATTTTTGGTGACACTCGTATTTTTTTGCCATTATTTTTGGAAGTTCTTCCCTATTTAGCACCGATCCATCGATACAATCATCGTATTTTACCCTGGAATAATAACGGCGCGCAGGTGTTTTTGCTCAGCTTGACCCCAAAAGGCATTTGCGCAGTTCGTCTGCTATGTCCTGCATCAGGGTGAAATACAGGTCCGAGCCAGGCGTAAGCGCTGCGCCCAATGGGTCTAAAATACCTGCCGAGATACCACTGTCCCTGGTCACAATGGACACCAGGTTTGAGGGAAACTGAGGTTCGGAAAAAATGCACTTGGCACCGCTGGCACCCAACGTTTCCTGCAATGCCTGAACCCGTTCCGCGCTGGGATTTGCTTCCGGGGTCAGCGTCAGCATGCCGACGGCATGAAGGCCATAGTGATCCTCGAAATACTGATAGGCATCATGAAATACAGCAAAAGGGTGGTCCGCAACCGGTGCCAATGCGACAGCCAGGGTCTTATCCAGGGCCATGATCCGTGATTCCAGGTCATTCGCATTCGCTTGATAGTTTGCGGCATGCGCCGGATCCCGCTGTGCAAGGGTTGCAGCAATGGCTTTCACCAGGGCGATGGCATTGTGTGGGTCCAGCCAGATATGGGGGTCAATGCCGCCATGGTCATGGTCATGGTCATGGTCATGACCTTCTTCGTGGCCATGCGCCTTTTCATGGCCTGCATCATGATCTTCGTCATGATGTGCCTCCCCAAAGTCGTGCTTGTCCCGGGGTGGCAGGACCGCAACACCGGGCGACTGCAACAGGGCGACTGAGACCGCGTTCAGCCCCAATGTCTCGACAGGTTTTTGCAGAAAAGTTTCCAGGCCAGGCCCCACCCAGAATATGATATCTGCCTGTTGCAGCGCTTCCGCCTGGGATGGTTTCAGGGAATATGAATGCGGGGACCCTGCGCCCGTCACCAGCAAGCTTGGCGTTCCAACACCCTGCATTACGCCCGCAACAAGGGAATGAATTGGCTTGATCGACACCACGACCGATGGCGACGTGTCTGCAACAGACGCAGACGCAAGGCCCGTCAGCAATACGAATACAGCAGCCAATCCACTGATCCTGTTCCCCATCCGTCGCACTATCATGACCGTCACTCCAAATGAAATGTTACATCATTACACTAATTGCGTTACGGTATAACGTATGGTAAATAGTCAATCAAGCGGGAATACTGTGCCAGCGCACGAAACGATCCTATGCCCGCTTTTGACCATCATCTGCCCTGATATGCGGAAAGAGCCACATTATGCCAGGAAACAGCCATGCACATGATGGCTTGCCAAAGCGGTCTGCACCCCCTGTTTCCACAATGGATTTCAACCACCAGGACAGGGCCAATACGCTGGTTCAGGCACAGCAGATTGGCGTTCAGCGTAATGGCCGATGGCTGATCCGGGGCATTGATCTGACGGTGCGGAAGGGGGAAATCATCACCCTGATTGGCCCCAACGGATCGGGGAAATCCACAACGGTGAAGACGGTTCTGGGGGTGATAAAGCCTGATGAGGGATCAATCACCCGCGCGCCGGACCTGCGCATTGGCTATGTCCCCCAGCGATTGGCCATCGATTGGACCCTGCCCCTGACGGTGGATCGACTGATGTCCCTGACCGGTCCGATTTCCAAGGCAGACCGGCGGGCGGCACTGGAAGAGGTCGGGATCGGGCATCTGGCCCAGTCCGAAGTGGGTGCCTTGTCAGGGGGTGAATTCCAACGGGCGCTGCTGGCCCGCGCCTTGGCCCGCAAGCCCGATCTGTTGGTGCTGGATGAACCCGTTCAGGGCGTCGATGTCGCGGGGGAGGCGGCGCTGTACACCCTGATCGATCAAATTCGCCATAAAATTGGCTGTGGAATTCTATTGATATCGCACGACCTGCATGTGGTCATGGCGGCGACCGATACCGTCCTGTGCCTGAACGGGCATATGTGTTGCAGCGGCACCCCGCAATCGGTCGCGGAAGACCCGGCCTATCTGCAGTTATTTGGACCGCGGGCCGCCTCAATCGCCGTCTATGCCCACCATCATGATCACACCCATTTGCCAGACGGGCGCGTCCGGCAACAGGATGGCCGCATCACTGAAACCTGTCATGAACCGCATGATCATTCCCATTCCCATGAAACGCCAAAGAGCGGGGTCACTGGTCATGTTGGATGATTTCTTTACCCGCGCAATCGTCGCAGGCATTGGTGTTGCGCTGGTTGCTGGACCGTTAGGGTGCTTTGTGGTGTGGCGGCGTATGGCGTATTTTGGTGATACGCTGGCGCATTCTTCCCTGTTGGGTCTGGCGCTGTCTTACATATTGTCAATCAATTCGACCCTATCTGTCTTTGTGGTTTCGGTGCTGATTGCCATGTCACTGCTGTACCTGCAACGCCGGGCCAGCCTGTCATCGGATTCGATCCTGGGCCTGCTGTCCCATTCTGCCCTGGCCTTGGGGTTGGTCTGTATCGCCTTTCTGACCTGGGTCAGGCTGGACCTGCAAGGGGTGCTGTTTGGGGATATACTGGCCGTATCGACGACCGATATCTTGGTTATTTATGCGGGGGGCGCGGCTGTTCTGATCGCCCTGATCGCGATCTGGCGTCCCTTATTTGCCACCACGGTAAACCGTGAACTTGCCGAGGCGGAAGGGGTAGGACCGGACCGAATCAACGCCTTTTTCGTTATCCTGCTGGCCCTGACAATCGCGATTGCCATCAAGGTCATTGGCGTCTTGCTGATCACCGCGCTGTTGATCATTCCGGCCGCCGCGGCCAGGCGGTTTGCCGCCGGCCCGGAACAAATGGCCGTGCTGGCTGCCGGGATCGGGGCCTTGTCGGTTGTGGGCGGATTGTTCGGGTCGCTAGAATGGGACACGCCGTCGGGCCCGTCGATTGTCGTTGCGACCTTTATTGCCTTTCTGGTTAGTTTAGCACTACCGTCTGTCGCCCTTCGACAGCGTCTGCGTCGCCTTTGAAAGAAAGTCATGCTATGAACCATTCCCATCAGGACCCCGTACCGCCCCGCGCGCTGACGAAAAATGAGGCATTGGTCTATGGCATCCTGAATGCAACGGATCAGCCGCTCAGTGCCTATGCCATTCTGGATCAGTTGCGCGATGACGGGTTGCGCGCGCCGGTTCAGGTCTATCGTGCGCTGGATCGTTTGCTGGAATTCGGGCTGGCCCATCGGCTGGAAAGCCTGAATGCCTTTGTCGCCTGCAATCACGATCATGCCCAGGAAGCCGCCCAGACGGCGTTCGCAATCTGTGAATCCTGCGGCAAGGTTGCGGAATTCACAGACCCCACCCTGGACGAGTATCTGGCACATTGGGCCAAATCAGAAAATTTCGCCCCGACCAGCACGACGCTGGAATTGCGGGGCCTGTGCGCCGCCTGCCAGTAACGACGGTCTTTCCCCTTTTCCCCCGAACCAGCAGCACCCTAACGCGCTTTCCGCGGCTGCATCGCTGTGCGCGACATGCTGTCATCACTTTATTTAAATAAGCGCTCAAAAAAAAGAATGGACGCTTGTTGCTCTCCTCTGTTATCTTTTGGGGTAGACACCATGAGACGGCCCAAGCGCCGCGCGGATGAGATATGGCAAATCAGTATGATGCAATTGTTGTAGGGGCGGGTCATAATGGCCTGACGGCGGGCTGTTATCTGGCCCGGGCGGGCCTGAAGACGCTGATCGTTGAAAAGAATGACTGGATCGGTGGGGCGGCGGTCAGCCGGGAATTGCATCCTGGCTGGACCTATTCCAACTGTTCCTATGTCTGCAGCCTGCTGCGCCCCGAAGTGGCACGCGATCTGGATCTGGGTCGCCACGGCCTGCAGGTCACGCCCTATGAGGGCGGCCTGTCCTTTATGGAGAATGGCGACTATTTCGGGTATTACGCCGATCACGATGCACTGCGCCGGGAAATAAAGCGCCATTCGCCCCGCGATGCGGATGCCTATGACCGGTTTTCCCGCTTCGTGCTGCAGCAATGCCGATTCATCCGCCCGCTTTTATTGCGCAGCCCGCCAGACCCGGTGCGGATGCGCCCGCGCGATATTCAGGAATTGCTGTATTTGCTGAAGCGGTTTCACGATCTGGGACCCCGCCAGATGGCCGATACATTGCGATTCTATACCGCCTCAGTCGCAGATTTCCTGGATGAATTCTTTGAATGTGAAATCCTGAAGGCCCATCTGGCTGGCAGCGGCATTATCGGCACAGGCCTTGGCGTTTATTCGCCGGGCACGGCCTATGTCCTGCTGCATCACTATATGGGGGAAGTCGATGGCAGCATTGGTGCCTGGGGCTTCAGCCGGGGCGGCATGGGGGGCGTCAGCCAGTCATTGGCCGCCGCCTTCAAGGAAGCAGGCGGGGAAATCCGTGCAGGCAATGGAATCGAGAAATTCCTGTGCCGCGAGGGGAAAGTCGTGGGTGTCGCGCTGGACAATGGGGATGAAATCACCGCGAAAACCGTAGTGTCTAATATGGATGTACGCCGCACCTTCCTGAACCATGTGGAAGACGGGACGTTAAGCGATGATTTTGTAAAAGCCGTGAAGCGGTTCAAAATTCGCGGTTCCTCTGCCAAGTTGAACATTGCCCTGGATGGCATGCCGGACTTCCCATCCCTGCCGAAGGGAACAATTCTGACCCAGGGCGACATGCATGCCAGCCAGTCCCTGGACGAATTGGAACAGGCCTATGACGAATGGAAGGCGGGGCGCTGGTCCAAGGACCCCTATTTCGACATGCTGATCCCGTCGCTGATCGACCCGACCCTGGCCGCGCCGGGCAAGCATATGATGACGGTCTTTGTGCAATATGCCCCCTATGAATTGGCGAATGGCGAAAGCTGGGATGGGCCGAACCGGGACGCCATGGCCGAATCCGTGATTTCCAAGATTGCGAAGTACAGCCCCAATTTCCGGGACCTAATCGTCCATAAGGAAGTGCGCAGCCCCTGGGATATCGAACGGGAAGTCGGCCTGACAGAAGGCAATATCTTCCAGGGCGAACTGACCTTCGACCAATTGCTGTTTAACAGACCGGTGCCGGGCTATGCGCAATATCGGTCCCCGATCAAAGGACTGTATATGTGCGGATCTTCCACCCATCCCGGCGGCGGCGTTATGGCGGCCCCCGGCGCAAATGCGGCACGGGAAATCTTAAGCGACCTGGGTCGCGGGCAGCGTGCGGCATGAGCAATTTTGACACCATCATCATCGGCGCCGGACATAATGGTCTGGCGGCCGCGACGCGCCTGGCCCAGACCGGACAAAAGGTTCTGGTCCTGGAACAGGGGGCGACAGCGGGCGGGGCCATCGCCCAGAGCGAATTGGAACCCGGCGTTTTCGCGCCCCGCTATGCCCATTTGCTGATGGGATTGGGGATGCCGGAAATCAAGACTTTGGGCTTGCAGGATCATGGCTACACACCCGCTGTAAGTGACATGCCAACCATCGCCCTGTGCCCGACCGGTCGGCATGTCGTGTTGCAGGGGGGCACTGTCCACTATGCGGATGGCACACCCCATCCGGACGCTGCGGCATATCAGACCTTGACCAAACGACTGACAAAATTTGCAGCGGGCATCGCGCAGATTTCAAGACAGGCCCCGCCAGCCCTGACCGGGGGCGGATGGCGCCAGGCAGTGGATCTGGGAAAAATCGGCCTGAACATGCGGTTGCAGGGCAAGGATGACCTGCGCGAATTTATGCGGGTTGCGCTGTCTAATGTCTATGACACCGTCCTGGATGAAATTGCCGATGGACCTTTGGCCGGTGTCCTGGGGTTTGACGCCATTCTGGGCGGCCATATGGGTCCCCGTGCGCCCGGCACGATGTTAAGCCTTCTGACCCGGATGCGGGAAGGGGCACAGCGCAGCCTGCCAAAAGGCGGCATGGGCGCGCTGGCCGCCAGTTTCACCAATGCCGCCATTGCGGCGGGCGTTGAAATTCGGTGTAACAGCACGGTTTTCGAAATCAGCGTCACAGAGGACCGCGTGACCGGTGTTGTCCTGCAAGACGGCAGCAGCCTGACCTGTGGTCAGGTCCTGTCCAGCCTGGATCCGAAAACCACGATGCGCCTGTCCCATATTCGTCATTATGATGCGGAAATGGTGCGGCGGGTCCGGCATATTCGCACAAAAGGTGCCGTCGCGAAGGTCAATCTGGCCCTGTCCGAAGCACCGAAAATCAGCGGTCTGGATGACAGCCTGTCTGCTGCGCGCTGGGTTATGGCCCCCAGCATGGATGCCTTGGAACTGGGTTATAACGGCGCGAAATACGGCCGCCTGCCAGACGATGTGATTTTCGAGGCGGTGGTACCCAGCCTCAGCGATCCTTCCATAACCACGGGCAACCGACATGTCCTGTCCGCCATCGTTCAATATGTGCCCTATGGGTTACAGCAGGGCTGGGATAGCAACAGCAATTCCGATCTGGGGGATCGCGTTATCGCCGCCCTGGACAAGGTCGCGCCCGGATTGGCCGATAGTGTCACGGCGCGGGAAGTGATCAGCCCCCAGGATATTGAAGTCGAAACCGGCGCACCGGGCGGCCACTGGCACCATGGCGAATTGATCGCCGATCAGATGCTGATGATGCGCCCCGCCCCTGGCATGGAACGCTATGCCCTGCCGGTATCGGGCCTGTATTTATGCGGTGCATCGGCCCATCCAGGCGGTGACGTGACGGCGCTGCCGGGCCTGAATGCCGCCAATGCGGTGCTGGCCGGTCTGAAACGGAAGGCTGCGTAATGAACAAGGTTCTAAAGAATTCACCAACGCGACAGACTCCCGTTCAAGTGCCACGCGGTCTGGTGCCAACCCCTTTCCACGCGCGTCTGGAACCGGCGAATATTACCCAGGATTGGATGGGTTGGTCCGGGTTCCTATCCGCGCGCAAGTTTCAATCGGTGGAAAGCGAGTATTTCGCGATCCGCAATCAGGCAACGCTGTTTGACCTGTCCCCAATGCATAAATACAGGATTGAGGGGCCTGACGCCTTAACCGTCGTCAATCGTCTGCTGACCCGGGATGTGCGCAAACTGAAAGACAATCGTGTCGGCTATGCCGTCTGGTGTGACGAAGATGGCAGCACCATTGATGACGGAACCATCTTCCGCTTCACCGACACCCATTTCCGCCTGTGCTGTCAGGAACCGCAATATACCTGGCTGTGTGATGTGGCTTGGGGATTTGATGTCACCCTGACCGATGAAAGCGAGACCGTGGTGGGCCTGTCGATGCAGGGACCAACCAGCTATTCCGTTCTGAAGGCGGCCGGTTTTGAGGGCACGGAGGGCATGAAGCCCTTCGACATACACCATTTCGACGATGGCATCATGATATCCCGAACCGGTTTCACAGGCGATCTAGGATATGAGCTGTGGGCTGACGCAGAAGCGGCCCTGCCGCTGTATGATCGATTGATGAGCGCCGGTAAGGAATTAGGGCTGCGCCCGATTGGCTATGACGCACTGAACATGGCGCGCATTGAAGCTGGCTTTATGGTGACTGGTGTCGAGTTCCAGTCCATTCATCATGCGCTGCGCCCGACCCGGGGCCGTACCCCGTTTGATTTGGGCCTGGATCGGCTGGTGCATTTTGATAAGGGCCATTTCAATGGTCGTCGCGCCTTGCTGCAAGCGAAAGAAAAGGGGCCTCGCTATGCCCTGGTCGCCCTGGAAATCGATGGCAACAAGCCTGCCCATCAGGCCCTGGTCTATCACAAGGGCAAGACGGAAGCAGGTCTGATCACCTCTGCCCTGTGGTCGCCGATCTGCAAGCGCAATCTGGCGCTGGCTATGTTGAAGGCCCCCTACGGCATTGATATCACGGCGGATCTCAAGGTTGAGATTTATCATGACAAGGAAGGGAAATATGACCGCGCCATGGTCCCGGCAAAAATTGTAGACCGTCCCTTCTTCAACAATCCGCGCCGGGCGGCGACACCGCCTGCCCTGTGCTAATCAGTCTTACATTCGTTGTTAATTTACTGGAGACACCTGTTATGAAGTCGCTTAGCAATTCAGCCGCAACCATCCGCGATTATGACAACACCCATTTCATGCATCCATGGGAAGGCATGGCGGAGTTTGGCAGTGCGGATCGCACCATCTCTGCCTCTGCGGAAGGCATCTATGTCTATGACCAGAACGGACGCAAGCTGATCGACGGCCCTGGTGGCATGTGGTGTTCACAAATCGGCTATGCCCGGCAGGATATGGCCGATGCGATTTCAAATCAGGTGATGAAGCTGTCTTATAATTCCCCTTGGAACACGGCCAGCGCACCACCGGCCTTGTTGGCGAAGAAACTGGCAGATTTGGCCCCGGGCGATCTAAACACCGTGTTCTTCACCACCGGGGGCTCAACAGCCGTCGATACCGCCATCCGCTTCATGCATTTCTATAACAATCGCCTGGGCCGCCGCGACAAGAAGATCGTCCTGTCGCGGGTGCGCGCCTATCATGGATCGACCTATCTGTCGGCTTCCGTCACCGGACGTGACCAGGGCAGCAACAACCTGGATATCGAAAAAGACCGCGTGCGCCTGTTGTCCGACGTGAATCCCAATCTGCGGCCCAAGGGCACGTCCCTGGACGATTGGTGCGATGCCAAACTGGCGGAGATGGAAGCGCTTATCCTGGAAACTGGCCCGGACAAGATCGGTGCCTTCATTGCCGAACCGATCCTGGCATCCGGTGGCGTGATCATTCCCCCGCCCGGTTACCACAAGCGGACGCTGGAACTGTGCCATAAATACGATATTCTCTATATCTCTGACGAGGTTGTAACCGCCTTTGGACGCCTGGGTCACTGGTTCGCGTCGAAAGATGTCTTTGATATCCAACCCGATATGATCACCTGCGCAAAGGGTATCACGTCAGGCTATCTGCCGCTTGGCGCCTGTCTGATTTCAGACCGATTGCTGGAACCGATCAGCGGTGAAGGGCACGAAAACACCTTCTTCAACAACGGCTATACCTATTCAGGCCATCCGGTTTCCTGCGCCGCTGCCCTGAAGAATATCGAAATCATTGAGAACGAGAAAATCCTGGAACATGTGCGGGCGATTTCCCCCCGGTTCATGGAAAAGCTGAATGCCCTGCGCGACCTGCCCAATGTCGGGGATACACGCGGCATGGGCCTTGTTGGCTGTGTCGAAGCCGCAGTTGACCCAAGTGGCGATCAAACCCGCGCTGAGCGTTTGCAGGCATTCGGCAACAAGGTCGACCAGAAATGCGAAGAATTGGGCCTGATCGTGCGCCCGTTGGGGCATATGTGCGTTTTCTCGCCGCCTTTGGTTATTACTGAGGGACAAATCGACGATATGTTCGCTATCCTGTCGGAGGCGATACGTCTGGTCGCGACTGAGTTCTAAGCGCGACCACCGGTTCCTGTCGGCATTCGGTCGGATGGAATCAATTCAGAGTATGACAAGAACAGGGAGACTGATAATGCAATTCAACACCATAAAAGTGGCGCTGGCCGCCGCGACTGCCGCGTGGATCTTAGGGGGATCTGCGCAGGCAGCCGATCCGGAACTGGTCGTGTTTGACTGGTCTGGATATGAAGACCCGGAATTTTATAAGGGCTTCACAGAAGCAAATGGGGCAGCCCCAACCTTTGCCTTTTTTGGCGATGAGGAAGAAGCCTTCCAGAAACTGCGTGCCGGTTTTCAGGCCGATCTGGCCCATCCGTGCTCTCAAAGTGTATCGCGTTGGAAAGATGCCGGCCTGATCAAACCGATGGATGCCAAGCGTCTTGATAATTTTGGAGACCTGAATCCGGGCCTGCGCGACATGCCGGGATTTGTTGAAGGCGATAAAATTTGGATGCTGCCAATCGATTGGGGAAACACGGCCCTGACCTATCGCACGGACCTGATCGATGAATCAGAGGTTCAATCCTTGAAGGCCTTCGCCAATCCGAAGTTTCAGGGCAAGGTTTCTATCGGGGATAATGTGGATGACGCCTATGCGCTGGCCTTCTTGGCGACTGGGGTGACGGATTGGACCAAGGCCACCGACGACCAGTTTAAAGCGGCCTCTGACTTCCTGCGCGAAGTGCACCAGAATGTCCGCTTCTATTGGCAGGATGGTGCGACGCTGGCACAGGCCATGGCAACGGGTGAAGTTTCCCTGGCCTGGGCCTGGAATGAAACCCCGGTTCGTCTGCAGGCCGAAGGGCACCCTGCTGCGATGAAGCGGGATACGGATGAAGGCCTTTCCACCTGGGTCTGCGGCTATTCCATGATGGAAAATGGCGGCGGCAGTGAAGACAAGGCCTATGCCTTCCTGAACGCCTGGCTGTCTGAACAGACCGCAAATTACCTGGTGAATGCCTGGGGCTATGGTCATTCCAACCAAACAGCCATGAATGCAATGGATCAGGCAACATTGGCCAGCATGGGCTATGACAATGTCGAATCCTTCCGGGACAAGACCTTGTGGCAGGCCCCGGTTCCAGCCGAATTGCGCGAGAAGATGATTGCTGAATTTGAACAGATCAAGGCTGGTTTCTAATCCATCCTGGAATACAGCACTGAATTCAGATTTGCCGTGGGCGCGAAGGGATCATACCCTTTGCGCCCATTGTTTTTTGCACCAGACTAAAGGGGGGACAATGCTGGATGACGATTTAAACTATGACGATCGCCATATCGCGTTTCTGGAAGCCTTGTGGGGTGACGGATTCCTGAGCCCTGGCGGACCGGAAGAAGTGGCGCGCATTCTGACCGGGCTGGATCTTACCGGTAAGACCATTGTGGATATCGGCAGCGGCGCAGGCGGTATAACAATCGCCCTGGCCGGACAGTATCAGGCAGGGAAAGTCATCGGGCTGGATGTGGAAGATCCCGTCTGTGCCCATGCCAGACGCCATGTTGCCGATGCGGGATTGACGGACCGCGTCGAAATACGCCAGGTCACGCCGGGCCCTTTTCCCCTGCCGGATGCCTCTGTTGATATCGTTTTCAGCAAGGATTCCATCGTCCATATTCCCGACAAACACGCCCTGGCGCAGGATGCCTTTCGTGTGCTGCGCGCTGGTGGATGGTTCGCCGCTTCAGACTGGCTGATATCCCATGATGGCGATCCCAGCCCGGAAATGGCGGCCTATATCGCACAGGAAGATTTAGGGTTCGGCATGGCCTCCCCCTCCCGCTATCGGGACGCCCTGTCTGCGGCCGGGTTCGTCGACATTCAATTGACCAATCGGAACCCCTGGTATCGCGATGTTGCCAAGGAGGAACTGGCACGCCTGCGCGGTCCCGAACGCCAAAAATTTGAGGCGACCCTTGGCGCAGAGGACCTGCAAGGCATGATCAATACCTGGGAGGCGATGCTGGTTGTTCTGGAATCCGGCGAACATTGCCCGCATCACTTCCGGGCGCGGAAACCACACTAAAGCTTGCTGACAGCCTCTACGGCGATCCACAGGCCTAGCGCTGCTGTCGCCGTTCCGGTGACCGATTGCAGGCCCCGATGCGTCCAGGTCATTGCACGGGCCGACCAGGCCAGGGGCACGGCCATAAGGGAGGACAGCAAGGCCATTCCCACAAGCGAGCCGACGCCAAACAAGGCGATATAGGCGAAGCTGAGCACACTGGATTGCATCCCAGCCGCAGTCACGACCAACAGCGCCGCAGATCCCGCCATGCCATGGGTCATGCCGATCAACAATGTGCGCCATGGCAAACCTGCCGGATGACCATGATCATGTTTCGGGGCAGGCACTTGCTGAGGATGTGTATCCTGGACTGGCAGGGCATCTTTCGCATGCGAATGGGCGTGCAGATGGACCGTACCATCGCTGTGACGATGGCGATGAAAATGCAGCCGATCGCGCACAAGTCGATAGATCACCTGGCCGCCCAGTATGACCAGCATTCCCCCGACCAGAATTTCCAAAAGGGTGGAAAACCGATCTGGCAGGACCGCGCCGAACAGGATCGCACCGCCTGCGATGACGATCAGGGTCAGACAGTGACCAAAGCCCCAGATAACCCCATGACGGACGATACGCCCAACAGAGCGTTCCCGTGTGGCGATACAGGACACAGCAGCGACGTGATCGGCCTCAAGCGCGTGCTGCATGCCGATCAACAGCCCGACTGAAAGAATTCCTAACATGGATGAATGCTCCGCTGGCCCCCGGTGACTGAATTCGTCAGGGAGTGTGACCTTTCCCCGGAACAAGGCTTCGGGTCAAGTGCGAAGCAGTGGGATGTGAAAGATTATGCAGGCAGAACCGCCGTTGCTTCAATTTCAACCTTGGCCCGATCCTCGACCAGGGCGACAACCTGCACCATGGTCATGGCCGGAAAGTTTTTCCCCAATGTCTCGCGATAGGCCTCGCCCACTTCTTTCAAACGGGCAAGATATTCGCGCTTGTCGGTCACAAACCAGGTCAGGCGCACCAGATGCTCCGGTCCCGCGCCCGCTTCTGCCAGAATGGCGACGATGTTTTTCAGCGTCTGGCGAACCTGATCAATGAAATCATCACTTTCAAAGACCTGATCCCCGGTCCAACCGATCTGACCGCCCAGGAACAAGGTGCGCCCCGCCGGGGCCTCTATGCCATTGGCATAGCCAGAGGCTTTCTTCCATGTGCTGGGATGTAATTTCTGATGCATGATCGGTTTCCTTACCCTAATTGCTGACGTCTATTCTGGTGCGTTCCAGGCCTGCGCGTAAATCATCGGGAAATGGCGTTGGCTTCATCACATTGATGTCGACATGCACCAGGACCTGTTGTCCCGACAGGCGCAACCCATCGGGTCCATGAATTTCAAACCGCGCTGTCAGGCTGGACCCGCCCAGTTTTTCAATGCCATATCGAAAGGTTACAACATCCCCCAGGCGGCTGGGTTTCTTGAAATCCGCCTGCAGGGACACGGTTGGAATACCGCTGTGGCGCTCACCATGCAATTGGGCAAACGATACCCCCAGGAAATCCTCGAACCATTCCTCAACAACATTGTTTAGCATTTCAAAATAGCGGGGATAAAAAACGATGCCCGCCGGGTCGCAATGTTCAAACAGGATTTTGCGCGTTGTTTCAAAGGCTGGCATCGGTATCCTCTTTTCTGTTGCACAGAGTGTCGGGCTTGAGAGAAAATATTTCAAGCTTAAAATGTTTTTGCAAAGGAGTTTCAGGATGCCGTTTTTAACCGTGAATGGGTGCACCCATCATTATCGCCTGACTGTGCCGGAAACGGCCGGGGAGGATGCCCCAGTCGTCGCCTTTGCAAATTCATTAGGGACGGATTTCAGGATCTGGGATGGTGTCATTGACCGCCTGCCCCAGACCGTGCGGACCCTGTGTTATGACATGCGCGGGCACGGTCTGACCGCCCTGTCGGATGGTCTGGTCAGCATTGAGGGACTGGCGGATGATTTCATTGCCCTGTTGGATGCGCTGGACATTTCGACCGTGCATATGGTTGGTCTTTCCGTCGGGGGCATGGTCGCCCAAAGCGTCGCTGCGAAAGCCCCGAAGCGGATCGCAAATCTTGTCCTGTGCGACACGGCCCATAAGATCGGCAGCCCGGATGTCTGGAATCCCCGCATCGCCGCTGTCCAGAAGGATGGTCTATCTTCCATCGCGGAAGCAGTCCTGCTGCGGTGGTTCGACCCTGGCTTCAAGGCGGCAAACCCGGAAATCTATGACGGGGCCTGGGCAATGCTGACCCGTATCCCGGCACAGGGATATACGGATCTGTGCGCCGCCATTCGTGATGCAGACCTGACGGAATCAACGGCACAGATTGAAGCTAAAACCCTGTGCCTGTGTGGCAGCGCCGATCTGGCGACCCCGCCGGAACTGGTCAATGCTATGGCGGATCTGATGCCCAATGCCCGCTATGAAGTAATCGACCAGGCAGGCCACCTCCCCTGCCTAGAAAAACCTGACGTGGTGGCCCAGAAGATCACAGATTTTCTGGAAATTTAGATCACTCCAACCCCAGGACATCGCGCATGGAATACAGGCCATAGGGTTGGCTGTGGGCCCAGCGGGCGGCGCGCAGGGCACCGGCAGCGAAGACCTGACGGCTGGAGGCTTTGTGGCCGATCTCGATACGCTCACCCTCTCCAGCAAACATCACTGTATGGTCGCCGACAACATCGCCACCGCGCAGGGTGGCATAGCCAATCGTCCCTTCTTTGCGCGCGCCGGTATGACCCTGGCGGGCATAAACGGCGGCGGTATCATGATCCACGCCACGCCCCTTGGCGGCGGCCTTCCCCAGGCCCAGCGCGGTGCCGGAGGGCGCATCGACCTTGTGACGGTGGTGCATTTCCAGAACCTCGATATCATAATCCGTCCCCAGAACAGCGGCGACTTTTTCGGTCAACGCCATCAGCAAGGTCACGCCAACAGACATATTGGGGGCATAGACCACGGCGGAATGCCGCGATGCCATTTCCAGGGCGGCTTCATCTACCTTGGAAAGTCCGGTCGTGCCAACGATATGGGCCGCATTGGCCTGGGCGCACAGCCTGGTATGTTCGACAGTCGCTGCGGGGGCGGTAAAATCAATCACGGCATGGGCGCGGGCGATCACCGGGGCGGGATCATCCTCAATCAAAACGCCCAAGGCCTTGATCCCGGCAAGGCTGCCAGCGTCCTCCCCGATATGGGGGGAGCCCTCACGGTCCGTCGCCCCGATGACATGACAGCCAGGCGTCGCGGTCACTTCGCGCACCAGCATCTGCCCCATGCGACCCCCGGCCCCCATGATCGCAATGTTCAGAATCCCGTCCGACATAAACGCTACTCCCATTCCCAATGAAACCGGCTCCCTTTAGACGGAAATCCGGCGGATTGGTCAAGGGCGCATGCAGTCAGGCCTATTCCGTCAGATCATCCCAGAATTCTTTGACCTTGGTGAAGAATCCGTCGGTTTCGGGGCTGGTATTCTTGCCTTTGCCCTCGTCGCGGAATTCTTTCAGCAGTTCTTTCTGCCGTCGGGTCAGGTTCATAGGGGTTTCGACCGCCAGTTCGATATACATATCGCCGCGATTCTGGGTGTGCAGGACCGGCATGCCCTTGCCGCGCAGGCGGAAGCGCTGGGCGGTTTGTGTGCCTTCCGGCACCTTCACCTTGGCGCGGCCCCCTTCGATGGTGGGGACTTCGATTTCCCCTCCCAGGGCGGCATCGGCCATGCTGATCGGCACGCGGCAGAACAGGTTTTCGGCTTCCCGTTGAAACAGATTATGGGGCTTCACCGACAAGAAGATATATAAATCCCCCGGTGGCGCGCCACGCAGGCCTGCCTCCCCTTCGCCGGTCAGGCGAATGCGGGTGCCTTCCTCAACCCCTTTCGGGATGTTGACGCTGAGCGATTTATCCTTGTGCATACGCCCTGAGCCGGAGCATTTCCGACAGGGCTTGTCGATGACCTGGCCCTGACCCTGACAGGTTGGGCAGGTCCGTTCGATTGTAAAGAAGCCCTGGCTGGCTCGCACCTTGCCATCGCCACCACAGGTGCCGCAATTGACCGGCTTTGCGCCGTCTTCTGCGCCATGTCCGTCACAGACATCACAGGTGACCGCCGTTGGAACCTTGATTTCAACCGTGCGGCCCTTGAAGGCATCTTCCAGAGCAATTTCCAGGTTAAAGCGCTGATCCGCGCCGCGCGATGCGCGCTGGCCGCCACGACCACGACCGCCGCCGCCGCCCATGAAATCGCCGAACATTTCTTCGAATATGTCGGTAAAACCACCAAAACCTGCGCCCGCCTGTCCGCGTCCGCCCATGCCGCCCTGTTGTTCAAAGGCTTCATGGCCGAAGCGATCATAGGCTGCGCGCTTCTGTTCGTCTTTGAGGACCTCATAGGCCTCTCCGACTTCCTTGAATTTTGCTTCCGCCGCTGCATCCCCGGGATTGCGGTCCGGATGATACTGCATGGCAAGCTTGCGATAGGCCTTTTTCAGCTCGTCCGCAGACGCGCCTTTCTGGACCCCAAGTGTTTGATAAAAGTCAGCCTTAGACATAACCCTCTCCCCGTATAGGGTGAGGCCCCGCCGCGATCAAGCGACGGGGCCTTTTCCCGTGTGATGGTTAGGATTTGTCTTTCTTGTCGTCGTCGACTTCTTCGAAGTCGGCATCAACAACGGTTTCTTCCTGGCCGCCGGCAGAAGGCCCATCAGCCCCCATATCCGCATCGCCCCCTTCAGCCTGGGCCGCCTTATACATGGCTTCCCCCAGCTTCATGGATGCCTGTGCAACGGCGTCAGTCTTGGCCTTGATGTCTTCGACATCATCGCCGTCCTTGGCTTCTTTCAAGGCCGCAATCGCATCTTCGATCGCCTGCTTTTCATCCCCGGACAGGGCGTCGCCATGATCGGCCAGAGCCTTTTCCGTGGTGTGAATCGCACTGTCGGCAGCATTGCGCACTTCAACCAGAGCGCGGCGTTGCTTGTCGGTATCAGCGTTTGTTTCAGCATCCTTCACCATCTGCTCGATCTCATCATCTGAGAGACCGCCAGAGGCCTGAATGCGGATCTGCTGTTCCTTGCCGGTGCCCTTGTCTTTCGCAGACACGTTGACGATGCCATTGGCGTCGATATCAAACGTAACTTCGATCTGGGGCATGCCACGCGGTGAGGGCGGAATACCGACCAGGTCGAACTGACCCAACAGCTTGTTATCCGCCGCCATTTCCCGCTCACCCTGGAAGACGCGGATCGTCACGGCAGACTGATTGTCCTCCGCCGTGGAGAAGACCTGCGACTTCTTGGTCGGGATCGTCGTGTTGCGGTCGATCAAACGGGTGAACACACCGCCCAGGGTTTCGATCCCCAGCGACAGCGGGGTTACGTCCAGCAACAGCACGTCTTTCACGTCGCCCTGCAGAACGCCTGCCTGAATGGCCGCGCCGATGGCAACCACTTCATCCGGGTTCACGCCGCGATGCGGGTCTTTGCCGAAGATTTCCTTAACCGTTTCGATCACTTTGGGCATGCGGGTCATACCGCCAACCAGAATGACTTCATCGATTTCAGAGGCCTTCAGCCCAGCATCTTTCAAGGCGGCCTTACACGGGCCAACAGTGCGCTTGACCAGATCGCCAACCAGGCTTTCCAGTTTGGAGCGGCTGATCTTGATGTTCAGGTGCTTGGGACCAGAGGCGTCCGCCGTGATAAAGGGCAGGTTCACATCGGTCTGTGTAGACGAAGACAATTCAATCTTCGCTTTTTCAGCGGCTTCCTTCAAACGCTGCAGTGCCAGCTTGTCGGTGCGCAGGTCGATGCCTTGCTCTTTTTTGAACTCATCCGCCAGATAGTCGATGATGGATTGGTCAAAATCTTCCCCACCCAGGAACGTATCCCCGTTGGTGGATTTCACTTCGAACACGCCATCGCCGATTTCCAGAACCGACACGTCAAACGTCCCGCCGCCCAAGTCATAGACAGCGATCGTCCCAGAGCCCTTCTTTTCCAGCCCATAGGCCAGGGCAGCGGCCGTCGGCTCGTTGATGATGCGCAGCACGTCAAGGCCTGCAATCTTACCCGCATCCTTGGTCGCCTGGCGCTGGCTGTCGTTAAAATAGGCCGGGACGGTAATCACGGCCTGATCAACGGTTTCGCCCAAATAGCTTTCGGCGGTTTCCTTCATTTTCTGCAAAATCATCGCAGAGATTTGTGACGGAGCGTATTTTTCGCCGCGCACTTCAACCCAGGCATCGCCGCCATCGGCTTTGATAATCTTGAAGGGGGCGTTTTTGATGTCTTTCTTAACTTCTGCATCGGTGAATCGACGCCCGATCAAGCGTTTGATCGCATACAGCGTGCTTTCCGGATTGGTCACAGCCTGGCGCTTTGCAGCCGGGCCAACCAGACGTTCGCCGTCTTCCGTGAACGCGACCATAGACGGCGTCGTGCGCGCGCCTTCCGCGTTCTCAATAACCTTTGCATTGGACCCTTCCATCACTGCGACGCAGGAATTCGTGGTGCCCAAATCAATACCAATTACTTTACCCATTGTTTACCTCCAGTGTTAAGCGGGCATCACCAAGCCTGATTTCAGCGCTTCCTAGATGCCCCTTCAGAAATGTGATCGGATCGCCCTTAATTGTGACGCCGTGGTTAAGACTTCAAGGGGGTATATAGGGTCACCGGCCCGGTGCTGCAACCGCCAGAAATTGCAGACATCCCCCCCTGAAAGAGATTCCAGGGGCTAATCCGGCTTTGCAACGGCACCAAAGGACTCTGCTCCATCCCATTCCCACGGCGGCGGATCGCCATAGCTTTCCGCCATATGATCGACAAAGGCCCGGACTTTTGGCGACAGATTCCGCCGATCCGAGTAAACCGCCAATATATCGGACCCTTCATCGGCATGATCCGGCAGCACCCGCACCAGCCGTCCAGCGCGCAGATCCGGTCCGATCAGATAGGTTGAAAGACGCGAAATGCCAATCCCGGCCAGGGTCGCGTGATAGACTGCATCGGCGCTGTTTGCTTCAAAATTCCCCTTCACCCGATAAATCTTTGGCCCCGTGGGTGTCGTGAACTGCCAGTCATTCCATCGCGCGACCGTCGACAGGGTCAGACAATTATGCGCAGCCAGATCATCGGGGGTCTCAGGAATGCCATGGGCGGCGATATAGTCTGGCGCAGCACAGAAAACCCGGCGATTGGGGGCCAGCTTGCGCACCACCAGCGTGTCATCATCAATCTGTTCCGTAAATCGAATGGCGACGTCGACCTGCTCTGCAACAAAATCAATCGGGCGGTCAGACAGTTCCAGCGCCACCCGCACATCCGGGTTTTTCTCCAGAAAGAGCGGCAGCAAAGGCAATAGCTGCATTTTCCCGAACGCCACCGTGGATGCGACCCGCAAGGTGCCTTGTGGATGGCTGCCCAGGGACACGATCGCTGCTTCCGCATCTGCAACCTTTGTCGCGATCTCGACACAGCGGTCGTAGAAGACTTTTCCTTCTTCCGTCAAAGACATGCGCCGCGTGGACCGGTTCAATAGGCGCACCCCCAGGCGGTCTTCCAACTGGCTGATCTGTTTGCTGATCGCAGAGGGGGTCAGGCCCTGGCGACGTGCGGTCGCAGAAAACCCGCCATCTTCGACGACCTTTGCGAATAACAACATCTGCGGGGCGATATCCATCTATTTGTTCCTACAATGCACAAGGGATTTGAGGCATACCCAACTTCACAAGGTGCTTTCTTTGTACCATCTTATTGTGCAGTGCAATATGAAAATTGTGCATCGCAACACTAACCGCAACTCTCTGAGGAGCACCAGATTATGAACACACCAAACACTGACTATAGCTATGAACCAATCGATTACGACGAAGTTATGCGCATGGCGCGAGAAGGTCGTCGGCTGCAAAGCATTGCGCTTCGGGATATGATCGTGCGGGGCTTTAAGAGCCTGATGCAGGTTCTGCACATTGACAGCGCCGCGTCTGCCAAAGCCAGTCGCTAACGGCCGCAGTGTAAGCTTACCGGCCCAGCAATAGGGCGGACCAACCGTCCCGTCGCTGTTTGGCGCGCAGGCTGAAGCCTTGCATACGATACGCGCCCAGGACCATCGCCTCCTGCTGAACCAGCAGGCCTGACAGGATAATCAATCCACCTGGTGCTGTCGCGCGGATGATGTCGCGCGACAGCAACATCAGGGGTCTCGCCAGTATATTGGCGACGATCAAGTCATAGGGGCCACCCTGGCGGATGAGGGGATGCCCAAGACCATTGGCCGTGGTCAGGCGCAAATTTGGTGGCAACAGTCCATTAATACGGCCATTTTCCCGCGCCACACGGACGGCTTCCGGATCAATGTCACTGCCGACAACACGGGCCTGGTGCAGCGTTTTACACAGCGCCATCGCCAGAATCGCCGTTCCACAGCCCAGATCCAGGGCGCGACCGGGACGTATTCCCATCCGCAGCAGATAATCGATCATTACCAGACAGCCCCATGTTGTGGCATGGGTGCCCGTGCCAAAGGCCGTTCCGGCATTCACGACCAGAGGAACCGCCCCGGCAGGGATGGGATCGTCATGAAATTCCTGATGCACAAAAAAGCGCCCGGCACGGATCGGCTGGAAGCTTTTTTGATTTTCCGCAACCCAATCGATATCAGGCAGGGGTGCAACGATCGGGTCCGGATTTGCAATACCAGCCTGTTGCGCCGCTGAAACCAGCCGGGGTTGAAGGTCCGCCATTGGGGGCAGACCGTCCGTATAGAATTCCAGCGACCAATTGGGCCCGCCTTCCCATTCAAAGGCGGCAGTTCCCAAGGCATAGTCTTCCACCGCTTCCTGAAAGGGGAAAACCGATGCCTCATCGGGTAGGATCAAAATCGTTTTGTATATTGGCATAGCGTCTCAATAGCCCCGCAACAGCCTATCGGCAAGGGCTCTAGCGTGTCCGACGCTCTAATTTCAAAACATCCCGCCATTGTCCGGCCATTGGGCCATGGGGCATGATACCAGCGCCCCTTTGACGCCCCATACACCGAAACCCATGGGCGGCATGCAGGATCAGGCTGGCCTTATTTTCCGGGAAAATACCCGCCGTCAGGCTCCACAGCCCTGCCGCGTCGCTGGCTGACACCAGGGCCGTCATCAATGCGTGACCAATGCCCTGCCCGCGGGCCTTATCGGCGATATAGATCGATACTTCACAAATTCCCCGATAGACCGGTCGGGCCGATGTCGGGGACAGCACCGCAAAACCCAGAATTTCACCCTCCTCAGACTGCGCCACCACCCGCGGATGCGGCAGTTTCCCCGCGGAAAACTCGGTCCAGTTCCCAGTCTGATCCTGAAAGGTCGCATGGCCGGTTGCAATGCCCTGGGCGTATAAATCCAGGACCCTTGGACCATCTGCCTCTTCCATAGCGCGAATATGCCCGGCAAAGGGGCGATGGGGCATGGGCCCCGCCAAATCCACAAGGTCACAGACATGGCCGAACAGATCACCCTCGCTGGCGATTAAATCCAGGGCGCGATCGTGATCGTCCAATTCCAATGCCGCACAGCAATCGGCAACAGTCAGACATTCATACCCCAGATCCACCGCCGCCCGCAGGGTCGACTGCACGCAACAGGACGTGGTGACACCACACAGAATAAGATGTGTGATCCCCTGACGGCGCAAATGGTCATGCAGATCGGTGCCATGAAAGGCACTGAAACCTGGCTTATCGATAATGATTTCTGACGGTTCTGGCTTCAGTTCGGCAATAAAATCATGACCGGGCTGACCCCGGATCAGGAAGCGCCCCAATGGTCCGGCTAAAATGGCCTCCGGATTGTTCATCCCATACCGGGCGCGTTTCGCCAGGTGCATATCAGACAAGTCAGGCGCATAGCCTTCCCGTGTGTGTATCAGGCACAGGCCCTGTTCCCTGGCCCAGTCACACAGTCGGCGAATGCGGGGTATGATCGCGCGCAACAAAGTCGGATCGTCCCCCAACACCGCGCACATACCCGCCGGATCGATGAAATCCCGCTGCATATCGATCACCAGAAGCGCGGTGCGATTTGGTTCCAGAGTGAGATCGTGATGACCGCGGCAGGAGACTCGCAGGTTGGTGATCAGTTTATGGGCTCCTCAAAGTCGGACTCTAGCTCATCTTCAAGCTGCTGAGATGTTTCCGCCTCTATGACATGGCGGGCAATGTCATATCCAAACCCTTGACGCCCCAAGGCTGCAAGGTCTTTTTCGCGGGCTTCTTCCCGGCCATCCCGCCGCCAGGGTCCAAGCCGCCGGCGTCTGGCATACTGAACCGCCGCGCGCAGATCCAGATCAGGGCCGACCTCTTCCCGCAAGGCATCCAGGGCGATCCCGACCGTATCTCCATCGACACCCTTTACAGACAGGGTCTGTTGGATCGCTCTGGTAGATTTACCCTGCCGATGCAAACTGGCCGACCGCCCCAGGGCATAGGCCGTATCATCCAGCAGGCCGGATGCCTGATAGCGCTGAATCAAATCATCCACCGATTCCGCCAGGGCCTGACTGTCGGTGCCATGCAGTTGCGCTGATCGCATAACACGGCGCATCAGCACCCGACGCAGATTTTCCGCACTGGATGCATAGCGTTCCAGATAATGTAGGGCGATTTTTCCCAGACGTTCCGGCGTAACCGGCTTTGGGCCAATAGATTTTTTACCCGCGTTTCTTTGATCTTTAGCGGCCGCACTGTGCGTTATGGTGTCTTTCTGATCCATCGCAAAAGCCTATCAGAGAATCGGGCCCATTCCCAAGCGCCCGATAATCAAATGTCTGTTCGCCCGTACAGAAAAACGACCGTAAAGAAAAACCCCCGAAAACCCAGTCGGGGTCATTCGGGGGTTAGACTATGAACCAATTCTATAGACCTGATTACGCCGCGTGGCTGGTCGTGGACGGTTCGGTCAACAGGCCATACAGGGCATCGGACCGATCCGACCCGCGCAGTTTTTCACAGATGTCCCGATCCCGCAGCAAACGCGACACCCGGGCCAGCGCCTTCAAGTGATCCGCCCCCGCTTCAATCGGGGCCAGCAGGGCAAAGATAATATCCACCGGCTGGTCATCGATCGCATCGAAATCAATGGATTTCGTCAGGCGGGCAAAGATACCGACTGGATGTTCAATTCCCTGCAATTTGCCATGCGGGATGGCGATGCCATGCCCAACACCGGTCGTGCCCAGCCGTTCCCGCTCCAGCAAGGTGTCAAAAATCGCGCGCTCGTCCAGGCTGGTAATAGAGGCTGCGCGTCGCGCAATTTCTTGTAAGGCTTGTTTCTTTGACGTGACGTTCAGTTTTTCAATCACTGCATCGGCAGACAAAAGATCGCACAATTCCATGACAGTTCGCTCTGTTTCGTTAGTATGACCACGCGACCGACAGCGCAAAATAGCGCATCCGCCACGGGAGTCCATGATTGCCAGGGGTTTTAAGCACCCAACTTGCCAATTAAAAGCCTTTTTACGTCATAACCTGTTCTGTTTTTCACTCATCAAGCATCAAACAGCAGGATTCACGCCCTTACACGCGCCAGACTCTTCACATACCAGACTCTTCACGCACCAGACTTATCACGCACAGACAAATCATGCACCGGACTGAGGGTCAACCCAGCCAATGTTCCCATCAGGCCGGACATAGACCATATTGATCCGACCATTCTTGGAATTTCGGAACATATACGCCGAATGACTGGCCAAATCCATCCGCATTGTTGCCTCCCCAACGGTCATGCTTTCGACTTCTGTCGGCATTTCAGCAACGATGATTGGTTCATCCTGTTCGTTTGTTTCGTCCTCTTTGGGCTCTGGCTCAGCCTGCAGCACATATTGCAGCGCAGGCAGGGCATCAGCCGTGCTGAGGCGGCCCTTGTGATCCCGCAAACGACGTTTGTACCGGCGCAATCGTTTGGTTACGTGTTCGGTTGCTTCTTCCAATGCCCCATATGCGTCATTTCCGGCCCCATGGGCGTGCACCAGCACACGCTTGGACACATGGACCTGGATATCGGCCGCAAAGCGCCCGCCATCCTTGGAAATGGTGACGGTCGCATCCGTCGTGTTGTCAAAATACTTCCCAATCGCATCGGGCAGCGTGGTGTCGATATGCGTGCGCAGCGCATCGCCAATATCAACCTGTTTACCTTTGATGGAGAGTTGCATAGTGGGTCCGTTACCCTTTCACGGTTCTGATCGCGCCGTATAACCGGCGACTGATTTTGACGGCCCGCGTATCGAAGAGACCCGATACTGACTGGGCCATCCTTTGACTGAGAATGCTACTGCGAAATCACATCGCCCTGCATCTTATTTTTTTCATATAGTGCATTTGGTTTGGCAGGCGGCGGTTTACAACAAGTATCCAGTAACGAGAAATCAGAAAATTAACATTTTATGAACCAGCGTCTATCGCGTGCCTAAAAATAGAGTCAATCTATTGAAATTATTCAATTAATTTTGAATTACAAACTGGCGCGCTTCTGTCGTCTACGTTGTACGGAAGAGGCAATCTTCATCGCTTCACGGTACTTCGCTACCGTTCTTCGGGCGATATCAATTCCATCATCATTCAGCAGTTCCACCAGCCGATCATCGGATAAAACGGCATTTGGCTGTTCCGCATCGATCAGAGTCCGGATTCGGTGCCGCACCGTTTCGGCAGAATGCGTATCGCCCGTCGTGCCCGCAATCGCGGTGGTGAAGAAATATTTCAGTTCAAACAAGCCACGCGGGGTCGCCATATACTTATTGGAGGTGACCCGACTGACCGTCGATTCGTGCATTTCTATCGCTTCTGCAATATCGCGCAGAATCAGGGGCTTCAAATGGCCCACGCCATGATGCAGAAAGGCGGATTGCTGACGGACAATTTCGGTCGAAACTTTTAGGATGGTGGTCGCGCGCTGTTGCAGGCTTTTCACCAACCAATTGGCTGTGTGAAAACGCTCGGCAACAAAGTCACGGGCTTCCTTGTCGCGGGTTCCCTTCGCAACACGGGCATAATAACGCTCGTTGACCAGCACTTTCGGCAGGGAATCCTGGTTCAGCTCTATCGTCCAATCCCCATCGGGCGCGACCTTAACGATGACATCAGGGATTACCGTCTGGGATGGCTCAAAACCATATTCTGCGGCGGGGCGTGGGTTCAGGGACCGAATCTCCGCAACCATATCGGTCAGGTCTTCTGAATCGACGCCACAGATTTTCAACAGTTTCGATACTTCCTGGCGGGCCAGAAGTTCCAGATTGTCCAACAGCGCCGCCATGGCGGGATCATAGCGATTCTGATCCTCCAATTGCAGCCGCAGGCATTCCTTTAAATCCCGTGCGAAAATACCGGGCGGATCAAAGCGTTGCATTTGCAGCAGAACCGCCTCAACTTCCGTGGCATCGCATCCCAAGCGCTGGGCGACATCGTCCAGATCATCCGTGAAGCGCCCATTTTCATCCAGTGAATCAACAAGGTAACGCCCGATCAAGCGTTCCCGTGGCGTCGCAAGGTCAACCTGGATCTGCTCTTCCAGATGTTCTTTCAGGGTACGACCGCGGCTGAGCGTCGCTTCCAGGTCAGGCAGGTCTTCATCCGCCCCCCGTCTGGAAAAATCAGTGCCGCCGCTGGATGCGGTATAGGCCCCGCCTGGCTCAACACCAGGCCCCGCGATCTCACCATCATAATTGTTGGAATAATCGGTATCCAGCGGGCTTTCAGCCCCAGCGCCAGGCATCGCATCGGGCGACAGCAGATCGGCGCTATCCGTGCGCGATACATCCCCCTGCGCGACATCCTCCTGCGGCCCGCCTTCTTCTCGCCCGACAGAAATTCCTTCGTCGCGCTCCAGCATCGGGTTTTGTTCCAACTCGGTCTCGACATAGGCAGCCAGATCCATGCTGGAAAGCTGCAACAGCTTGATCGCCTGTTGCAATTGCGGCGTCATCACCAGACTTTGGCTCTGCCGCAGATCCAAACGTTGGGTTATCGACATTCCCCGCCCCCACAGCCCCGCTACAAGGAGAAGCGGTCCCCGAGGTAAACCCGCCGCACCTCCTGATTTGCGACGATTTCATCGGGGGTACCCTCCATCAAGACACTGCCATCGTGCAGAATGTATGCACGGTCCACGATATCCAGCGTTTCACGGACATTGTGATCGGTGATCAGAACCCCAATCCCCCGATCCTTCAAATGACTGACCAATTGTCGGATATCGCGCACGGCAATCGGATCAATCCCGGCCAGCGGTTCATCCAACAGGACAAAATTCGGCTGACTGGCCAGGGCGCGGGCGATTTCCAGCCGACGGCGCTCCCCCCCGGACAAGGCAATCGCCGGTGTCCGCCGCAAGTGGCTGATCGAAAATTCCGCCAGCAGCGCATCCAATGTGGCATCGCGTTTTTCGCGATCCTTTTCAATCAGTTCCAATACCGCCATGATATTTTGTTCCACCGTCAACCCGCGAAAAATCGAGGATTCCTGTGGCAGATATCCGATCCCCAATCGTGACCGGCGATACATCGGCAATTCGGTGATATCCGCACCATCCAGCATGATCTGACCATAATCAGCCGCGATCAGCCCGGTGACGATATAAAAGCATGTTGTCTTCCCGGCACCATTGGGTCCCAACAGACCAACCGCCTCCCCCCGCTGCACCCGCAGGGAGACATCCCGCAAAACCGGGCGTTTCTTGAACTGTTTGCCCAGGGATGTGACGACCAGCCCTTCATTTTTAGCAATTAATACCGGTTTCGTAGGCCTGGGTCGGGCGGCCTCACGCTCCAGCGATACGACAGCAGATTTAGGGGCGTCCCCATCTACCCGGGCCTGAACTGGCGGAACAGTATCGCGTCGATCCGAATCCTGGCGACGCTCCGCAGGTTTAGCCGTCTCTGAACGGGGTGCGGGCTCTTCCCTGAGGCGGGGGCGGGGTGGTTCCGGCAAATCGCTGAAATCTATTGGCTTGCGACTATCCGACGCTCTGGATGGGTCCGGCTGTGTCACAGGGGACGGCTCTGCCCGTTGTTGCTGCACAGGCGGAACGGGCGTCGTTTTCCCCTCTGCAGGTGATGTCCGTTGCGGGTGCGAGGTGCCATCGTTGGGAACGGGACGGCGCAATACCGGTGTCGCCTGCACCCGAATGACGGGACGGTCTGGTGATCGCGGTGCAGATGTCTGGGGCGCACCAGTATCCGATTGCATCGATTTCCGATCTGGCGTCTGCGACAAGGGCTTTTGGGCGTCTCCCGCCTTGGCTGGCGCAGGACCCAGCGGTCGGCGCGGCGCATTCTCCTGTGGCGGCAAAGTCCGCGTCGGCGAAGACTGTGTCGGCGAAGATTGTGTGGGCAGGGGCGGCGGTTCCGACGGGCGCAGCGGCGGCGCAGAGGTCGGGCGGCGCAACGGTGGCGGCTGGCGGCCAAAATTTGCACCTATGCCGGACCCGCTGGTGCCTGACCCGCTGGTGCCGGACCCGCTGGAACTTGGACGGCTGGCTGACAGGCCGGATCCCGTCGCTGGCCCCAGACGCGGCTGACGCAATTCCGGCTGGCGCAACTGCGGCTCTGGACGATTCCCGTCAGGGTCCCGCGATGGGTCAGACCCTACATGCGGGGACAATCTGGGAAATCGGTCTTTCCGATCACCCTGACTCTGCGTCGAGCCGTCACCCTCGCCCGGTCCATTCTTATCATCGTCGCGATCGGCCATACGGAAATCCCGCGCCTTTCTGTTCCACCCTAGAGCATCATGCGTTCGCATGAGCGCACACATAATACTCTAACCATTTCTTTCTTCAGCAAATACGCCTTCGCAAACGATTCCGTTTGCTCGGGATTTGCTCTAGTTTGCGCATTGGGTGCGCTTATAGGAATGAGTCTAAACGCATTCATGCGATTCGCCAAGTCATGACAGAGACTTTGGCACTGGAATTGCATAATTATTGCCAATATCGGGTTTCGCGCAAACCTGTCAATGGTGACGGATGCGCCCTATTGGGTCTGTAGAATCAGCCCCTTAACCTTGTCTCCAGCAGATTTACCCTGCAGCGTGCTGCGCCCGGTCAGCATATTTACCACCGCACATTCGCCATTTAATTGGTTCGATCCGCGGGTTATTTTGACTTTTCCACAAATTGTCGCCTTTTCTTCAGGCACGTTATACACGCCTTCCGTTCCGGTCACGATATCGGTTGGGGTCGAGATATGAACACCGCTGGTGGCGTCAATGCGGGTCACGCGGGATGATTCTCCCTCCTCCCCCGGTTCAATAAAGGCAGTCAGTACACCAGCCTTCAGGCGGCGTTCATTCTGGATTGCCAGGGCATTGCCGCGGGCCACGACGATCCGCTTTTCTTCCCAATATTCCATGCTTTCTTCAGCGGTGATGGTACCACGATCCGTGACGACCTGCAGATCCGTGCCAACCAAAACCGCAACCTTTTTGTCCAGATGATAAACCGCCTTGTCACCGAAGGCTTCCGATCCATCCGACTTGATGATCACGTTCCCTTCCGCATCCAGACGGAAAATCACCTGACGGCCATCCTCTTCCCGATAATACGCAACCAGCGTGTCGGCGATGACGGTAACCGTCCCCCGCTTTGCCGTTGCATTGCCATAGGCCCGATATTGCTGAAGATCGCGCAGCCATTCGATGCCGTTATCCGCCTCGATCTCAATCGCACCATCCTGACTGCCCGATATCAGCCCTTCTTGCGCCCAACCATGCCCTGGCGTGAAAAGCAGAATGCTTACCGCCAGCAACAGGGCGTACAGAATTGGGTTTGTGCGAATTGCCATCGGGTTGCCTGTCTTGGTCGGGTTTATCATATGTTAGTCGGTATCATAGATTATGACGCGGGATTTGCCGGTCAGTTGAACCTGTTCGCCACGGTTCATCAACTGAAAGCCTTCCGCTTCCAGATATCCGAAAGGGCCTTGCCCCTGAATAGGATCAAAACCAAATGCATTGCCCTGCATCAGATCAAGGGTGGCGCTTTCAGATTTAAACTCGTAGCCCAGGTCATGGAACAAGTTGACATTCGTGAACAATTCCAACACCTGCGTTTCACGGTTCAGCGTCCCGGTTTCTGCGGTGACCAAGGCCCAGCTGCCGTCGTTCAGATTGATGTCGGCGCGGGGTTCTGTGAAATCAACCATGACGGCATCCACATTGGCCTGTTGGACTGATTTCGCCGTCACCGTATAGCGCTGACCATCCTCACTGATCCCGGCATAGCGGGCCTGGCTGACTTCCATATGCTCGGTAATCAACTGACCGGCGCCAGTCAGAGAATCGGTGATGCGATGCCCTTCCTGCTTCAGATAGGGCCAGGCGACAACCAGGGCAATCAAGGCCACCGCCACCGTTGGCAGCAACACTTTCAACCAGCCCACCATCCGGCCATACGACTGGTTCAGCGTGCGGCGGCCAATCGAAACAGGAATACTGGCCCCGCGAACCGGCGGTGTGCTGGGCGGTGGGGTTGTCCCGGCATTGCTGTCAGCGCTCGCCATAGCGCTCGCATCCTTTTCCAATTCTGTCCGTCCTGTAGGGCCGGGGGTCAGGCGACACCGGCGCGCAAAAAGTCGTGAATATGTACAATCCCAACCGGCTTTTGCGCCTCGTCCACCACGAACATTGCCGTGATTTTACGGTCATTCATGATATTCAACGCCTCTGCGGCGATCATCGTTGATGTTATCGTGATCGGCCCCGCCGTCATCACCTTCGTCACCAACTGCTCTGCCAGATTGTTCGACATGTGGCGGCGCAAATCCCCATCGGTCACGATGCCGATCAGCCCCCCTGCATCATCGACAACACCGGTACAGCCAAAATGCTTTGATGTGATGGTCAGGACAACCTCATCCATGCGGGCCTGTTGCTGGACCAGGGGAATATTCTCACCGCGATGCATCAGGTCGGCGACCTTCAGCAATTGACGCCCCAATTTACCTCCGGGATGCAGCACGCGGAAATCATTGGCCGTAAAGCCCTTGCGCGCCATCAGGGACACCGCCAGGGCATCCCCCATCGCCAGGGTCATTGTGGTCGATGTTGTGGGGGCCAGCCCGATCTCTCCCGCTTCGGGGTGCTGCGGCAGGATCAGCGCGACATTTGCAGCCTGAGCCAATGTGGACCCAGCACGCCCGGTAATGCCGATCATCGGGATCTGGAACCGCTTCACATGGCCGATCAGATCGCTCAACTCGTGGGTTTCGCCGGAATTGCTGATGGCGATCACCGCGTCCCGCTCTGTAATCATGCCCAGATCGCCATGGCTGGCCTCGCCCGGATGCACGAATTGTGCGGGCGTTCCCGTCGATGCGAAAGTGGCGGCGATTTTGCGCCCGATATGGCCGCTTTTTCCCATGCCACTGACAATAATGCGCCCGGCACGGTCGCCGACAGCGGTCACCCCCATCAATATATCCAGTGCTGAAATGAATGCACCGTTCAGTTCCTCTGCCATATCGCTCAAGGCGGCAGCTTCCGCGCGCAGAACGGCACGACCGGTCGCCAGATCAGAAGCCGCCCGGTCGGGACTTACCTGGTCGGGACTCATCGGCGCATCTGCCTCTACGGCCTGAATGGGTTTGGGCATCGGGGTTACACCGGCTGTCATGAATACACATCACTCTTCCTGGGCTGACCTTTAAAAGGCCTCGTTGCCTGAAGCCAGCCATTATATAGGCGCGCGCTGTCAAGAATGCGCGAAAATATCGGTTTCGGCCCAGCCCATCAGGTCCAGCTTGGCCCGCACCGGCAGAAAATCGAAACAGGCCTGCGCCAGTTCACTGCGCCCTTCACGAACGATCATGCCATCCAGCACGTCTTTGATCTGGTGCAGATACAATACATCCGATGCGGCATAGGCCAATTGTGCATCACTGAGATCCGGCGCAGCCCAGTCTGAACTTTGCTGCTGCTTGGACATATCGATACCCAACAGCTCTTTCGCAAGGGTGGAGAGCGAATGACGGTCCGTATAAGTGCGCACCAGTTTCGACGCGATCTTGGTGCAATAGATCGGCCCCATCGTGACCCCCAGCCATTGCTGACAGATGGCGACATCAAACCGCGCAAAATGAAGGATCTTTAGGACCGACCGGTCGGCCAGAAGGCGCTTCAGATTGGGGGCGTCATAAGCGCCAGGCGCGAATTGCACCAGATGGCTGACCCCATCGCCACCCGAAAGCTGGGCGACACACAGCCGGTCCCGCAACGGATTTAAGCCCTGAGTTTCCGTATCAATCGCCACAGAGGACCCAAAATCCAGATCCGCGGGCAAATCCCCTTGATGCAAATGAATGCTCACCCGACACACTCCTTAAATCACTGGCTCAAATCGCTGGCCCGAACCGTCGTGCCGGGCTTACACCTTGACCCCATAAATCGCCACCCCGGAATACACACTCCCCTCCGGCCCCTCACAAGAACGCCCTTGTTAGAGCATCCGTCGCGCAGGGTGCGGATTCTAACAAGAATCGTGACGTTCCGTACAGTCTTTTGGCAAGCGGCCGATTCAGGGGTGATTGGGCCGAAAGAAGTCATTCAGTCAGCACCAGAGCAACAGCAGGATGCGTCAATCGCGCCAGCGTGGCATTTCTGTCGCCGTGATCCCGTCTGCCATCACCATTCCACTTCCATCGAAGGTGAATGCGGACAAGGGGATAATCCTGTCTTCCGGGCCATAATCGACAACCTGATCTTCAAAATCAACAACCAGGGCTTCGGGTGTTTCGCGGGTGGATCCGACGACCTCTTCAACCTCGCCGATTTTCTGACCTGCCTGATTGAACACATCCAGATCGTCAGCCACATCGGCATTGATGCTGAAACCCGGCATCGCGGCGCGATCGTGGACCTCAACCATTTTACTTTGGGCAAGGGCAGGAACGGCAATCAAACTGAATAGGACGGGAAGAAAAATCCGCATTTTTGGCACCTCTCATTCATGGAAAAAACTGAACGCATCGCAAAGATGGATCGTTCACGGCCCAACACACCGTTGGACGCATTAAACCCGGAAACGCAAAGCGTCTCACAAGGTCAAGCCATGACATAGGAAGAGAGTGGCAAAATTGCCAATGAAACCCGCAATTTAACGATATAATTGAGGAACCATGCTGCCCATCCCGCAGGGATGTCTAACGACATCCGGGGCAGTAGGTCTACATTAAGAGAAATGGTGCCCAGGAGAAGACTCGAACTTCCACGTCCTTTCGGACACAGGTACCTGAAACCTGCGCGTCTACCAATTCCGCCACCTGGGCATTTCCGATGGTGCGGGCGGGAACATGTCTATTTGCGTGAGTCTTGTCAAGCGGATGATTTTTTATCCTGGATTTATTCCGGCAAGCCTTGGAAAACATGGGTTTCTGAGGATGCGGTGCCGGCCTGTGCCACGCGATGGATTGCAAAAATATGACCGTGCCTGAAAATATGTGCGACAGGGGGTCCCGGCGGGGTGCTTTCGGGGTGCTTGGAACTGTCGCAGGCATTCGCTATAACACTGCTGAAAATGGGTTGGTGATTTTGTAAGGGGAGTATCATCGCATGGTGGCCAAGGTTGTGACGGTTTTCGGCGGTTCCGGCTTTGTCGGGCGTCAAGTGGTGCGCGAGCTGGCGCGGATTGGCTGTCGCGTGCGCGTCGCTGTGCGCTTTCCAGACACCGCCAGTGACCTGAAACCTATGGGGGATGTTGGTCAGATCGTCCCGATCGCCTGCAATATCCGGCAGGACTCATCCGTCGCTAGGGCGCTGGATGGCGCGGATGCCGTGATCAATCTAGTGGGAATTCTATATGAAAGCGGCACCCAGACCTTCGATGCCGTCCATCATCAGGGATCTGCCCGCATTGCAAAGGCCGCCAAGGCGGCGGGGATTACCAGTTTCATTCAGATGTCCGCCCTTGGCGCGGCACCGGATTCGCCTGCGCTGTATGCGCGCAGCAAGGCAGCGGGAGAAGCCGCTGTTAGGGCAGAGGTCCCAGAAGCCATCGTCGTGCGCCCCAGCGTCATTTTTGGCCCGGAAGATTCTTTCTTCAACCGATTTGCCTCAATCATGCGCATTACCCCCTTGCTGCCCTTGATCGGGGGGGGAGAGCAGAAGTTCCAGCCGGTTTATGTTGGGGATGTCGCCGACGCCATCGTCAAGGCCCTGACCGACAGCAGTGCAGCAGGGCGAACCTATGAACTGTGCGGGCCGACGGTCTATAGCTTCAAGGAATTGATGGAACTGGTCATGTCTGAAACGGGTCGCCATGTCGGCCTGGTCCCGGTGCCGTTTGAGCTGGCGCGGATCAAGGCCTTTTTCCTGGAATTGCTGCCCGTGCCGCCGCTGACCCGGGATCAGGTGGAATTGCTGCGCAGCGACAATATCGCAACGGGCAACCTGCCGGGCCTCAAGGATTTGGGCATTGCCCCAACGGCGGCAGAGGTGATCCTGCCATCCTATCTGGACATTTATCGCAAGGGTGGGCGCTATAATCCCGCACAACCGGTCTGAATCGGATTACGCCGCGCCGCTGTAGACCCAATACAGCAAGCCAACGCCCATGATGATGCGATAGATCACAAAGGGTGCAAAGCCGGAGCGGCGCAGCCAGGCCATCATTGCGTAAATGGATATCAGTGCGGTGATGAAGGAGAATATGACGGCAATCGCAACATCGCCGGTCAGGGCAAAACTGCCTGATTCATAGACATCCAGACCGGCAAGCAGCCCTGCCCCCAGAATGGTTGGGATGGAAATCAACATTGAAAACCGGGCGGCATCTTCCCGCTCCACCCCCAGAAAGCGGGCGGTTGTCATGGTAATGCCCGACCGACTGGTCCCCGGCAGCAAAGCCAAAATCTGCGACAGGCCGATTACCAGAGACGTGACCCAGGATAAATGCTCCACCCGGCGGATCGTCATGCCGACCCGGTCTGCAATGAACAACAAGATCCCGAAACCCAGTGTCGTCCAGCCAATCAGTTCTACGGACCGAAACACCGTCCCGACATAATCCTTTAACAGGAAGCCAGCGATGATGATGGGGATCGTCGCAACAATAACATTCAGAACCAGTTTCGCAGGCGGGCCCCCGCGACCTGTTGCCACACGCCCGGCACCGACAAACATTTGCCAGACATCACGCCAGAAATACAGACATACAGCAGCCAGACTGCCGATATGCACCGCGACATCTATTTCCAATCCCTGATCCGGCCATCCCAGCACATGGCCGGTCAAAATAAGATGTCCGGAGGAACTGATCGGCAGGAATTCGGTGATTCCCTGAACAGCGGCAAGAACCAGAATATGGTGAAGAAGCACGGAAACCCCCACAGGATTAGTTAAAATGCTTATATCATTCGTCGCATTCCCTTGCATCCTTAACCTGTTACAATAATAATACCAAAATGGTACTAAATTTTTACACAACGCTCCCCAACGAACCTTTTCTGATGAGTGTTTGAATGCACGCACAAAAAATAGGTCAATTTTATTGACTAATTTTCGAAATACTTCTGGCATTTCTGCGCAACAAGCGATATAGAATGGGCGTGTATGAGGGTCAGGCCTGTCAGATTTCAATCCGCGACCCCACCCTGACGGCAGGAAACCGCGACGACAGGAAACAAGGCCTGAATACCGGGCCCGAATTTCGACATTTTAACCATTAACATCTCAGCTGACCCCATATCGTTTAGTACGTCAGCGAAAGATGTTGCGAGAGTGTGAGGACATACCCATGACCACCGGCCGGATGCTTCAATTTGTGGATCGCGCTCAGGCAAATCCTGATAAACGTGCGATTGACCAGCGCCGTGTAGATTTTGATGAGATTTATCAGGGATACAGCGATGATGCAGCAGCCGCCCAATCCGGGCGGTGCAGTCAGTGCGGTGTGCCCTTTTGTCAAATCCACTGCCCGCTGCACAACAACATTCCCGACTGGTTGATGCTGACCGCGGAAGGCCGCCTGCAGGAAGCCTATGAGGTTTCCAGCGCGACCAATACCTTCCCGGAAGTCTGTGGCCGCATCTGCCCGCAAGACCGCCTGTGCGAGGGGAATTGTGTCATCGAACAATCCGGCCACGGCACGGTCACCATTGGATCCATCGAAAAATACATCACCGATACCGCCTGGGAAAAGGGCTGGGTCACGCCCATTACCCCCCGGCAGGAACGCGCGGAAAGCGTTGGGATCATTGGCGCGGGCCCAGGTGGGCTGGCGGCGGCGGAACAATTGCGGCGGCGCGGATATCAGGTCACGATCTATGACCGTTATGATCGGGTCGGTGGCCTGATGATTTATGGCATTCCGAACTTCAAGCTGGAAAAGGACATTGTTCAGCGCCGCACGAAATGGCTGGAAGAGTCCGGCGTCCGCTTCACCCTGAATGTTGAGATTGGCCGCGACATCAGCTTCGCCGATTTACGGGCAAAGCATGATGCCGTCCTGGTCGCGACCGGCGTTTACAAGGCGCGCGATCTTAAGGCACCGGGCGTGGGCCAGAAGAACATTATTCCGGCAATGGATTTCCTGACCGCGTCGAACCGCAATGGCCTGGGCGATACTGTTGCTGAATTTGAGGATGGCACACTGAATGCGGCGGGCAAGAATATCGTTGTTATTGGAGGGGGCGATACCGCCATGGACTGTGTCCGTACCGCCATTCGCCAGGGTGCCAAATCTGTGAAATGCCTGTATCGCCGCGACCGCACCAATATGCCGGGCTCTCAGCGCGAAGTCGCGAATGCGGAAGAAGAAGGGGTTAAATTCGTTTGGCTGTCCCAGCCAGAAGCCTTTACCGGCGACGATGCCGTGACCGGCGTTCGGGCACAGCAGATGCGCCTGGGTCAGCCCGATGCAACCGGTCGCCGCGCGCCACAAGCGATTGAAGGGGCGGTCATGACCCATGACGCCGATATCGCAATCCTGGCGCTGGGCTTTGATCCAGAAGACCTGCCCACCCTATGGGGGGAAGCCGACCTGCCTGTCACCCGCTGGGGCACGGTGAAGATCGATCACAAGACAAAGATGACCGCGCTGGAGGGTGTCTTTGCCGCTGGCGACATCGTGCGCGGTGCCAGCCTGGTCGTCTGGGCCATTCGCGATGGCCGCGACGCCGCAGCCTCCATCCACGACTATATCCAAGCCCGCGCCGTCGCGCCGGTCGCTGCAGAATAAGGAACAATCGCCATGACCAACACGACGGATATGAATGACTGGGTTTCGCAGTATCGCGCGAACGCCGATCATCTGGCGCAGAACGGAATGTATCTGCCGGAGACAGAGACCGCCAATTGTGGCGTCGGTATGGTAGCAGCGATTGATGGCAAGCCCCGGCGCGACGTTGTGCTGCGCGCGATTGAGGCCCTGAAGGTGCTGTGGCATCGCGGCGCGGTGGATGCCGATGGCAAGACCGGCGACGGGGCGGGCATTCATGTGCAGATCCCGCAAGATTTCTTCAAAGAACATGTTCAGCGCACCGGCCACAATCTGGGCAAGGGGCGTCTGGCCGTGGGCATGGTGTTTCTGCCCCGCACCGATTTGAACCGCCAGGAGCGTGTGCGCCAGATTGTGGAGAGTGAAATCCTGCGCATGGGGCACCGCATTTATGGCTGGCGCCAGGTTCCCGTGGACATTTCCATTATTGGGGAAAAGGCGAATGCCACCCGCCCTGAGATTGAACAGATCATGGTGGAAAATGCCCGCGACGCGAAAGTTTCGCAATTTGAAGCGGACCTGTATGTCATCCGCCGCCGGATTGAGAAGCTGTTCCTGCTGGAAAACCTGACAGAGGCCTATATCTGCTCCTTAAGCTGTCGATCTGTGATCTATAAGGGACTGTTCCTGGCAGAACAGTTGACCTCTTTCTATCCGGATTTGAATGACGAGCGGTTCACGTCGAATTTTGCGATCTACCATCAGCGCTATTCGACCAATACATTCCCCAGCTGGTCTTTGGCCCAGCCGTTCCGTGTTCTGGCCCATAATGGTGAGATCAATACGATCAACGGCAACATCAACTGGATGAAAAGCCACGAAACCAAGCTGGATGATCCGCAATTGGGTCCCTATGTCGATGACATCAAACCGATTGTTCAGCCCGGTAGCTCTGATTCCGCATCCCTGGATGGGGTGTTCGAAGTTCTGGTCCGCACGCATCGCGAACTGCCAGAGGTCAAATCCCTGTTGATCCCTGAGGCATGGGAAAAATCCAAAACCCTGAAACAGGCCCATCGTGATTTTTATGAATACGCAAATGGTGTAATGGAGCCCTGGGACGGACCAGCGGCGATCTGTGCCTATGGCGGTCGTTGGGCTTTGGCCGGGATGGATCGCAATGGTCTGCGCCCGCTGCGCTATGTCGTGACCGGTGATGGCCTGCTGGTCGTCGGGTCTGAGACCGGCATGGTCAAAATTCAGGAAACCACTGTCATCGAAAAGGGCCGCCTGGGTCCGGGTCAGATGATTGCGGTAGACCTGAACGAGGGACGCCTGTGCCACGACATGGAATTAAAAGACCATGTTGCAGGCTTAAGCCCCTTTGGCGAATGGGTAAAAAGCATTACCAAATTGTCGGAATTGAATGGTCAGGGCACAGGAAAATGTGGCGACATGTCCAAAGACGAGTTGCGCCGCCGCATGATTACCTGTGGCTGGTCGATGGAGGATCTGGAACTGATCCTGCAACCGATGGCGGAAACCGGCAAGGAAGCCACTGGTTCCATGGGGGATGACACGCCCATTGCGGTGCTGTCAGACAGCTATCGCGGCATGCACCATTATTTCCGACAGAATTTCAGCCAGGTGACCAATCCACCCATCGACAGCCTGCGGGAACGCAATGTCATGTCCCTGGCGACGCGGCTGGGCAATCTGGGCAATATTCTGGAAGAAGACGCCCGGCAGTTACAGATCGTGCAACTGCCCTCACCGATCCTGTTGGATGGCGACTATCGCGCATTGCGGAACTATCTGGGGGAAGCCGCCACCGAGATTGATTGCACCTTCCCAATTGACAGCAATCCAAATGCCCTGGCCGATGCGGTGCATCAGGTTCAGGCCCAGGCGGAAGATGCCGTGCGGGGCGGGGCGCAACATTTGATCTTGGACGATTCCGGGATTTCCGAAACACGGGCCGCGATTCCGATGATTCTGGCCGTTGGGGCCGTCCATACCCATCTGGTCCGGGCCAGCCTGCGCACATTTTCCAGCCTGATCGCCCGCACATCGGAAGCGATAGACACCCATTCCTTTGCCGTCATGATCGGGGTCGGCACCACCGCCATCGTGCCTTATCTGGCACAGGAAGCGATTGCAGACCGGCATCGGCGCAAGCTGTTGGGCGATCTGACGCTGGACACGGCATTACAGAACTTCAAAAAATCCATCGAAGATGGTCTGTTGAAGATCATGTCGAAAATGGGAATCTCCATCGTCAGTTCCTATCGGGGGGGCTATAACTTTGAAGCCATCGGCCTCAGCCGGTCCCTGGTTGCCGAATTCTTCCCCGGCCTGCCCAGCCGCATTTCCGGCGTTGGACTGACGGGCTTGCATGCCAATGTCAGACAGCGCCACGAAACCGCCTTTGACGAGACGGTGATCGCCCTGCCGGTTGGAGGATTTTATCGCTATCGCCGGGGTGGGGAAGCCCATGCCTGGGAGGGGAACCTGATCCATACGCTGCAAACCGCCGTGGCGTCGGATTCCTATGCCGTCTATCGGCGCTATACCGAACAGGTCGCGAAGCTGCCCCCGATCAATCTGCGCGATCTGATGGATTTCAAATATGACGGGCCCGCCGCGCCGATTGACGAGGTGGAATCCATCACGGAAATCCGCAAGCGTCTGGTTGCCCCTGGCATTTCCCTGGGGGCCCTGTCGCCCATCGCCCATGAAACCCTGTCAATTGCCATGAACCGGATTGGCGCGAAATCCGACAGTGGAGAGGGGGGTGAAGATCCTGCACGCTATAAGCCCAAGGAAAATGGTGACAATGCCTCTTCCGCAATCAAACAGGTGGCCTCTGGTCGGTTTGGCGTCACCGCGGAATATCTGAACAATTGCCGCGAAATCGAAATCAAGATGGCCCAGGGCGCAAAGCCCGGCGAAGGCGGTCAGCTACCGGGATTCAAGGTCTCCGGCATCATCGCACGGCTGCGCCATTCGACAGAGGGCGTGACGCTGATCAGCCCGCCACCCCACCACGATATCTATTCCATCGAGGATCTGGCCCAGCTGATCTATGATTTGAAGCAGATCAATCCTGAAGCCCGCGTTTGTGTGAAACTGGTCGCAAAAGCCGGGATCGGCACCGTTGCCGCCGGGGTCGCCAAGGCCCATGCCGATACGATCCTGATTTCCGGTCATTCCGGCGGGACAGGCGCTTCGCCCCAGACATCCATCAAATATGCGGGCCTGCCGTGGGAAATGGGTCTGGCAGAGGCACATCAAGTGCTGACGCTGAACGGATTGCGCCACCGCGTGCGCCTGCGCACCGATGGCGGCATTCGCACCGGTCGCGATGTGGTCATCGCCGCCATACTAGGCGCGGAAGAATATGGCATCGGCACCGCCAGCCTTGTCGCCATGGGCTGTATCATGGTGCGGCAATGCCATTCCAATACCTGCCCGGTCGGGGTCTGTACCCAGGATGAACGCCTGATCGATAAATTCAGCGGATCGCCGGAAAAGGTCATGAACCTGTTCAGTTTCGTTGCTGAAGAGGTCCGGGAGATTCTGTCCCGCCTGGGCGCGCGGTCCTTGAGCGATATCATCGGGCGCACCGAATTGCTGGCCCAGGTCAGCCGGGGTGCGGATCATCTGGATGATCTGGACCTGAACCCCCTGCTGACCCAGCCGGGCATGGTGCGCGGTGTCTTCCCGACAGAGGCGGAGGGCCGCAATTCAGTGCCGGAAACACTGGATGCGCTGATGATCCAGGATGCGGAAAACCTGTTCCGCGACCGGGAGAAAATGCAGCTTCAGTACAATATCCGAAACACCTATCGGGCGATTGGAACCAAGATTTCCTCCAAGATCACACGGCAGTTTGGCATGAAAGCCCTCCGCCCGGGTCACCTGACCGTGCGTATGCGTGGATCGGCCGGGCAGTCGCTTGGGGCCTTTGCGGTGCAGGGGCTAAAGTTGGAAGTCCTGGGCGATGCCAATGACTATGTCGGCAAGGGATTAAGCGGTGGTGAAATCGTAATCCGTCCGATCACCACCAGCCCGCTGGAAAGCAACAAGAACGCGATTATCGGCAATACCTGTCTGTATGGGGCAACCGATGGTCGCCTGTTTGCAGCTGGCATGGCGGGGGATCGGTTTGCAGTGCGAAATTCCGGTGCTTATACCGTCGTGGAAGGCGTCGGATCGAATGGCTGTGAATATATGACCGGCGGCTATGTCTGTATTTTGGGCGATGTCGGCGATAATTTCGCAGCGGGCATGACCGGTGGAATGGCCTTCATCTATGACCCGGAGGATCGCCTGTCCCTGTATCTGAACCCTGAATCCGTCGATGTCTATTCGCTGGAGACAGACTATTGGGCGGATATTTGCCGCACCATGATCCAGGATCATGTCGTCAACACCCATTCAAAATGGGCCGATGCCCTGTTGCACGAATGGGACATCACACGCCAAAGCATCAAACATGTGGTCCCACGGGAGATCCTGAAGGCCCTGAAACACCCCTTGTTTGAAGAACAAGCCACGGCCCAACCCGCAGAATAGGGCAGTTGCGCGCCCCGGATTCGTGCCCAGTCCGGGTGACTGACAGGATTGTGATGCTGCGCCCTGCCTGCCCTGTTTGGGGGTGGGCGGGGCGTTAGTACTTTGTCCAAAGGCAGACCATTTGCCGTGGCGCATCATTTACCATCGATTTTTGGGCCCAAGTCTCTTACATAGAGAGGGGGTAGAGGCATAGTGCGTACAAATCTAGAGGTTCGGGGGACAACCAATGCCAATGGATTGGGACAGACTGCGCATATTTCATGCGGTCGCTGAGGCGGGAAGCTTTACCCATGCTGGCGAGAAACTGAATCTCAGCCAATCTGCGATCTCGCGTCAGATTTCGGCGCTGGAAGAAAGTGTGCGCGTTCCCCTGTTTCACCGCCATGCCCGTGGCCTGCTGCTGACCGAGCAGGGGGAAATGCTGTATCGCACGGTGAAAGATGTCTTTCACAAGCTCAGCATGGCCGAAGCCCGGCTGGGGGAAACCAAGGACCGCCCCTCCGGCCCGTTAAAAATCACCACGACCATGGCCTTTGGCTCAACCTGGCTGACGCCCCATATCCGTGAATTCATCGATCTGTTCCCAGAGGTCGAAGTGACCCTGTTGCTGTCGGACGAGGAACTGGATCTGGGGATGCGTCAGGCCGATGTGGCGATCCGCATGTCCCCGCCCCGCCAGCCTGATCTGATCCAGCGCCCGCTGATGAGCGTGCGGCACCTGATCTATGGCAGCCCAGAATATTTTGAACGGCGGGAACGCCCAAAGACACCGGTAGACCTGGACCATCACGACCTGATCGTCTTTGGGGAAGAAGCGCCCCAGCCATCGAAATCCATCAACTGGTTGCTGGAAATCGGTGCCAGACCGGAAACGCCGCGCCGACCGATCTTGCGGGTCAACAATGTCTATGGCATCTATCGCGCGGTACAATCAGGTTTGGGATTGGCCGCCCTGCCGGAATTCATGCAGCCCGAACAGTTAAAGCTGGAACCGGTCCTGCCTGAAATCGAAGGGCCGGTAACACAGGCCTATTTCGTCTATCCGGAGGAATTGCGCCATTCCAAGCGCATCACCGTGTTCCGGGACTTCCTGTTGAGAAAAGTCGCAGAGCACAATTTCTGATCCTTACTATTTCCGGTAATACGTCATGACAGCGGATATCTCCTTTGGTGTCGATTTTGGCACAACAAACACTGTTGTCATGCGGGCAGACCGGCACGGGTCTGTTTCGGCTGTGCCGCTGGAGAAATCCGGCGAAACGACGACAGGTGTTCACCCATCAGTTCTGGCTTTTGAGCCTGTGGAGGTGGCGGGGCGCACACAGATTGACTATGAAACAGGTCATAAGGCGATTGAACTGGCGGCGGAGTTTCCCGACGACGTGCGCTATATCCAATCCTTTAAAAGCCATGTCGCCAGCGCGGCCTTCAAACACACCAATATTTTCACCAAGCGGTTCAGTTTTTCCGATCTGATGGTCAGTTTCTTCAAGAACACGACCCTGTTGAAAGCAATCGAAGCCGCGCAGGGCGAAAAGGAAATCGTCCTGGGGCGTCCTGTGACCTTCTATGGGCCTTTCCCCGATGAAGCCCTGGCCCTGGCGCGATATCGGGACGCCTTTGACCGGCTGGGCCTTAAAAACGTCCGCATCGCCCTGGAACCCGTCGGGGGTGCCTTTTCCTATTTCAGGGCGCTGCAAGAATCCGTGACGGTTCTGATCGCGGATTTTGGTGGGGGGACATCAGATTTTCTGATCACACGATTCAACCATACGCCAGACGCCATTCAGGCCGACCCGATTGCCCATGCCGGGATCGGGATTGCCGGGGACAGTTTCGATTATCGCATCATCCAGAATGTCCTGTTGAAACATCTGGGCAGCGAGTCCGAATGTATCGTGAATGGCAAGACACTGCCCGTTCCGCGCAAATACTATACCTCCTTTTCCAAATGGCATTTATTGACCAGCCTGAGGACGCCCGTGTCTTTGCGGGAATTGGATGAGATCAAGCGCAGTTCCACAGAACCGGATCAGATCCAAAATCTGATCGATGTGATTGAAATGAACCGCGGTCTTGCCTGTTTCCAGGCGGTATCCAAAGCGAAGGCGAAACTGTCCAGTCAGGACACTGCCGATCTGTCGATTGATCTGGGGAATGTTAAGGTGACCGAAACGCTGAATCGGTCCGCCTTTGAAGACTGGATCGCCCCGGACCTGGCCCAGATTTCACATACCGTGGAATCGTTACTCCAACAGGCCGACATGCCCCCCGCCCGCATTGATCGCGTCTTCATGACCGGGGGCAGTTCGTTGATCCCGGCGGTGCGGAAAATCTTTACCGACACGTTTGGCACAGATCAGGTCGTCAGCGGCGACGAATTCGGGTCCGTCGCCCAAGGTCTGGCGCTGTTGGGGCTGGCCCCTGATATTGACCGTTGGACCAGCTAATCGTCGCCAGCGGTCCCAACAGCCGTTGTTGCGCCAGCGTCAGCCAATGCTGCAATCTCCCCCTCATCACAGCCCAGAACCTCGCGTAGAATTTCATCCGTATGCTGGCCCAGTGTCGGTGGGGCCATGCGATATTGTATCGGGGTTTCGGAAAACTTAACCGGATTCGCGATCAATGGGACTGTGCCGGATTGCGCTTGAGGATGCGGCACATCGATTTTCATGTTTCGGGCGACAACCTGTTCATCTTCAAACACTTGGGCGATATTCTTCACGGGCCCACAGGGCACGCCCCGTGCGGCCAATCCATCAATCCATACATCCGTGGACTTCTGTCTGGTATAAGCAGGCATTGCAGCATACAGGGCGACCCGGTTGGCAACCCGCAGCGAATTCGTCGTAAAGCGGGGATCCTGTGCCAGATCCTGTGCACCGGCAAAGTCACACCATTTTTGAAACTGACTGTCATTGCCCACAGCAAGAATAAAGTGACCATCGGACGATTCCATAACGGCATAGGGCACGATATTGGGATGTTCATTGCCCTGGCGCACGGGTACCTGACCGGATAGCAGATAATTCACCCCCTCATTCACCAACCAGGCGACCTGGGTGTCCAGCAGGGCGCAATCGATCTGTTGACCCCGGCCGGTGCGATCCCGGTGCCTTAACGCTGCCAAAATAGCGGTCGTCGCATACATGCCACACATCACATCGGCAATCCCGACACCGACCTTCATCGGCTGTCCGTCGCGCGGTCCGGTGATCGACATCAACCCACCCAGGCCCTGCGCCAGAAAGTCATAGCCTGCGCGTTTTGCATAGGGACCTGTTTGGCCGAACCCAGTGATTGAGCAGAAAACCAGCCCTGGAAATTCACCCTTCAGATCCTCGTAAGACAGGCCATATTTCTTCAATCCGCCCACTTTATAATTTTCGACCAGAACATCACATTTCGCGATCAGACGGCGGATCAGCTTCTGCCCCTCCAGACTGGCCAGATTAACAGTAATTGATCGCTTGTTGCGGTTGGAGCTTAGATAATACGCGCTCTCTCGCGTGGGTTTCCCATCTGCGCCTGTTACATAAGGGGGCCCCCATTTGCGCGTATCATCCCCGGCCTCCGGTCGTTCCACCTTGATCACATCTGCGCCCAGATCGCCCAGATATTGTGTCGCCGTAGGTCCCGCCAAGATACGGCTTAGGTCCAGAATCCGAACGCCGTCCAGCGGCATCATCGGGGTATCACCGGTCATGGTTCCACACTCTCTTTCCACAATCGCATGTTCTAAATCTGAGGCTATTCATAGCGCAAGACGTGAACCGCGACTGTCTTTCGATCCGACCGACTTGGCAAGACCCAGGACAAGTTGATCCCGTGTCAGGTCACGACCGACGTTTGGCCGCCTGTACTGTGGTTTCCAGTCGATTGAGGAATTGCGAACGATCCGCCTTGTTGAACGGGCGCGGTCCGCCCGTAATCGCACCGGTTTCTCTGAGACCCTGCATCAGCTCTCGCTGGGCCAGGGCCATGCCGATGCCATCCTGTGTGAAGACATCCCCATTGGGCTTCAACGCAAAGGCTTGCTGTGCCAGGCACCGGGCGGCCAGGGGAATGTCGTTGGTCACACAAATGTCCGCTGGCTGAATGTTCTCGGCGATCCAATCATCCGCCGCATCGGCCCCGCTGGCGACGATGACATCCTGCACCATTGGATCCCGCGACGGGCGCAACCCGCCATCACTGACCATATAGGTCTTCAGACCATGACGGGTGGCCACTTTCAATGCTTCATCCTTCACAGGACAGGCATCCGCATCAATGAAAAGGGCTACCATCCAGGCCTCTCTTATCCGGTAAGCATTTAATCAGCCCAAGAATAGAGGGGCCACACAATAAGGCCAAGGCCCCAGCGACCAATCGCTTGGGGCACCCGGCCATTTTGGCGCTGTTTTCAATAAAAATACAGGCGCAGACACATGTGTCTGGTCAGTCTTTATGCCACCCTCAGGCCCGCGACATTGTTCGGACCAATTGTTTGACCGCCAGGCGCATATTTTCATTTTCGATACGTTGAATATCGCGGGCGATGCGCATGGCTTCTGGATCCGCCAATGTTTTTTGGGCGGCATCTACTGTGGATTCCACCCCATCGAAAACGTCGGCAATCGATACTTTCAAGGCATCGCAGATTTGTATCAAGCGACTGGCCCCCATGCGATTCACACCTTTTTCGTACTTTTGTACCTGTTGAAAGCTGACGCCCAACTTCTCCCCCAAATCAGTCTGAGACAGTCCCGCACGCGTCCTTAACTCCCGAACCCGATTGCCAACTGCTACGTCAACTGGATGTGCCATCTAGTAATTCCTTTACCGACCAAATTATCGGCAACACAATTAGCGAATCCCTCACGTTATTCAACTTGATTGATTTTCAAAAGTTCTAGTAAAACGCGATTTTTGCGGTATCGAGGTAATTTTAAAATGACAGATATACAACTATAGTAGCATTATAGTGAACATTGCTTTAACAAGAATTTGACAGACCAAGTAAGAGATGGATTGAAACTTTCATACGTCTTTAACGATCATGCAGAAAGATTATATAAAAATTGACTGATATACGCTTTATTTCCGATCTAAATGCTATCGTCTTAGTTCATAACGGTAAATCGATCATTCCGCCGAAAGATGGCTCGAATGAAAACCAGGATAGCGCTCAGGATAATACTGTCTCACAGGTTGCACCTCTTCGCCTTTCAGTCGAACGCAACCGTGAAACCACGGCCGAAGATCTGGAGCATTGGGGGCTTGCCGGAATGCTCACCCCTGAAGATTTGGCCAAGATTGGGGCGCGTTGCTTAAATGCAGCACTGTCGATAGATTCGGAAGATATCAGCACCGCGTCACAGGCTTTAGAGATTCTGGTGGCCCAACAATTGGCCCGGGTCGATGCCGATGACCCCGTCAAACTGGTAGAAGAAGCGATCCGGTATGTCTTGCGCCAAGAGCGCTGGCTGTTTGGTATAGACCTTACGCCAAAGGAAGACGGCACGCGTTTGTCGTTGACCAATCCCAACGGCGCTCCTGTGCCATTGGCCATTCACGTTTCCAACCGCGGCAAAACGCCCAGCTTTTGGGTCATGCAAGACAACCGCCTGGTTCAGGGCGGCCATGCCTATAAAATCCCCATCCAGGCCGCCACCGCCCTGAAACAAGCCGTCGCCGATTACATCACCCAACATGATATCGGTACGATCAGGCCGTTTGGATAGAATAGGGGGGCACAGCGCAGTTGTTTCACATTTGATAAATTGAATGTTCCGTTGTCTGCAGTTTCATTTTACAGTTGTTTGAATCGGGAAACAACACCGGGGGAGGCAATCATGGACGTTACCAAGGACTTAAGGACACATCAGTTTCGGGCGCGTCTGATGGCCTTGGCGATAGCCGGTCTCATCGCAGTTTGGGGTGCCGTTTTATACTGGGTTGTAACAGAGCTTCAGCCATTTGAAGAATTGGTAAAAAGTGCGCCGATCAATGACAGTGGTGAACGCGATGCAGCACGCAAAACTATTGATGAGGCGACAACCCGCATTGAATCCTTGGATGTAAAGGCTCGGTTCTTATCCACACTCCTCGCGCGCAATGACCAGATCAGATCAAAAATTGCTTCCGCAAAACCTCCCCCCATTAAATACTTTGTGACTGATACATACAGCGATGTCACCTCCATGAGCCTTTATGCATTTTTGCATGAAATCAACAATTACTCGGATCCTTTGGAACAGAGAAATGATGCCATTCGACGTGAAGTTTTGAACCTGCATGATTTTGCCGAGGACATCATTGGCTTTCTTTCCAGGAATGACACTGCGTTGACAGGTTACATAACGCCAGCAATCGATTTTGGACTTAATGAGGAAGACAGAAACAGTCTACAGCCAAGTAACAACGAACTCAGCAACGACGGTGCAGTGAGTGACACGATCAACATCCGGAACTTTCTTGTTTTTCGTCATAACTTTTGTCTGGCGGATACACTGCTTCGCTTTGAAGAAGTTGAAAGACCGCCATCTTTCTTATCAAACGAGAACCACCCTCCAAAATGGTCAGTGAAAATTGAAGGAACCTGTGATCGAATAAATTCCCAGCCCATAGAAAGTATATGGATTACGGATCGTTCTTCCGACGAACCAGGCCTAAATTATGAACAAGCTGGGAAACTGGCCGTCGAAGCGATCAAACGCATGGTGCTGGCCGGTGAGTATGGCGACTTCACCACGCGCCTGCTCCAATCACTCGACTCTGCAAAGGGCCGATACGAAGCAGAACAAACGAATGCTGAATCTGAAATCAATGCCTTGCAGGACCAACGCAGCACATTGATCGAAAGGCTTCGCTCCAATGAAACTGTCTTCTGGCTCGCAGCTTTGCGCACGTCCCTCATCACCATAGTGCTGATCGCAGTTGGGACGGTTCTGTTGCGATCAATGGCAGCGGAATTGGCTCAATCCCGGCGTATCGGTGATGTACAAACCGCGCTATTCTCCCTTCGCTCGGAAGGGGTCGATACCAAGCTTCTTCCAGATATCATAAGGGCAGTGATGGGGCAAAAATACAGCGGTGATGCTGGCGATGATGGGGGATCCGTTACCCCACTTGGAGAAGTCGTTGCCGCAGCGAAAGGTTTATCCGGTGCGGCCTCCGAGATGGCCGCAGCCGCAAAGAAAATCTCACGCTAGCGCATTTTACGACTGCCAAAAATACGTCACCGTGGACATCGCTGTTTGCTGAGAAATAGTTCTGGGGTAATGGTGCCGCCTGCGTGACTCGAACACGCGACCCCCGCATTACGAATGCGATGCTCTACCAACTGAGCTAAGGCGGCTTGTCTGGGCGGGTGAACCGTCAGACACGGAGGCCTTGTATCCGTAGTCTGTGCGTTTTGCAAGTCTGCGGTAGGCCTAGCGCATCAAATCCTGGATGGTTTTGGGCAGCGCAAAGGACGCCGCATGGAGTTCGGGCGTCACATAGCGTGTTTCGATCCGGGAAGCCTGATACCGGCGGGTCAGTTCCGATACGGCAACCTGACGCAATTGCGCGTTGTCGCTGGCCCAGCCAAAGGCCATATCGCCGCCCTGATAGGTGGGAACCGCGGCACGATAAAAATGCACGTCCGTAAAGCTTTCACCCAATCGCCGATAGGAATTGGTGACTTCTTCCGGCTGCACGAATGGCACCCCATTCTGGGTCACCACAACACCGCCAGGCGTCAGGCACCGCTTGCAATCAGCATAGAATTCCGCTGTGAACAGGACGGCACCGGGACCGATCGGATCCGTGGAATCGACAAGGATGACATCAAACCGCCGCTCCGTTTCCTTCACGAATTGTGCCCCATCGGCGATGATCAGATCCAGGCGGGGATTATCAAATGCCCCGGCGGAATGATTGGGCAGGTGTTCCTGGCAGAAATCCACAACCGCGCCATCAATCTCAACCATCGTGACCAGCGTGTTGGAATGCTTCAAAACCTCCCGCGCCATGCCGCCATCGCCCCCGCCGATGATCAAAACCGCCCGTGCCGCGCCATGGGCCAGAATGGGCACATGGGCCATCATTTCGTGATAGACGAATTCATCACCTTCCGTCGTTTGGACCACGCCATCCAGGCACATCACCCGACCGAAGCGCGCATTGTCAAAGATCACCAGATCCTGAAGGTCCGATGTATCCCGGTACAGGATGCGATCCATGGAAAGGCCCTGGCGGAATTCCGGATGCAGCGTCTCGTCAAACCAGTCGGTCATTGAGCGTCCCTTATAAATAGAGGCACCAACGCGGACCTTCCTAGGCCCGCGTTTAGATGCAGTGTAGAAGACGGCGCAGGCTTAAGAAACCCGACCGCGATGCAGATCCTGAACCGTAACATTCTGGGTCACAAAGCCCCGCTTCAGCACATCAATGGCCGCATGTGGACGGCTGTCGCCGCACATGAAGACATCCAGCGCCGCATAGCCCATTTCCGGCCATGTATGGATCGAGATATGGCTTTCCGCCAGAACCAGAACACCAGACACGCCTTCAGGATTGAAGCGATGCAAATGACAATGCAACAGGGTCGCCCCGGCCACAGTCACGCATTCCTTCAAAGTGGCCTCGATATGGTCGATATCATCCAGATTAGCGGCGTCCCAGACGTCGATAATCAGATGGGTTCCTGCGAAGCACATGCCATCGCGTTGGATAAAATGATCCAGTCTTCCGTCTTGCGATGGAAAAGGGATCACGGTTGCATTCGTCTGTACGCTCTTGTCCTCGTGGGATTCGCTTTGGAACACGTCCGCGGCCGTCCCCAGTCGGGAAAGAGCGATGTCGTCACGCGGCATCGGCGTCTCTCCTACCAGTAGATGTTCCGCCCCGACCCGTTCCAGGGAACGACCCTCTTGCGACCGCATGGTGCAGCCGTCGTGATCGGGATTGGCGCTTGTATGCCCGTTATAGCCGCCGGTGCATAGAGCAAATCATCCCGTGTGACATGAATTGAGTGGGATGCTGCCCTGCACAAAATGCATTTCTGATCCCGCCGCATAAATGATTACCAAATCAAGGGAATTTGATCTTAGCGCAGAGAGGGCCAGACTGTTGTTTCAATACATCCGTCCGCCATTTGGGACCGGCTGACTGGGCTGCAATAAGACAACCTCACCATTCTCATCGGGTACACCAAGAATAAGCGCTTCGGACATGAACTTGCCGATTTGCTTGGGCGGAAAATTCACCACACCCATCACCTGGCGCCCGGGCAGGGTATCAACTGTGTAATGGGTGGTGATTTGGGCGGAACTCTTCCGCTCCCCAATTTCCGGGCCAAAATCCACCCACAGCTTTATCGCCGGCCGCCGCGCCTCTGGATATGGTTCGGCCCGGACAATGGTACCGACACGAATGTCGACCTTCAGAAAATCGTCAAAGCTTAATGTATCATCACTCACAACAGCCATCCTCTCATCGCCTTACTCTTTCAGACAGGGGATTAGGATACGGCAAGCCCGTCAGAAATAAAGCCAAGACAAAAGAACGCCCCGATCCAACTGAACCGGGGCGTTCTAAAAGCTGAATGCCTGATGGCAGGCTGACCGCTTACTTGGAAATCTTGGACATGGCAGACTTCAATTCGTCCAGGCTTTCCACAAAGCGCTTGTTGACGATATCGAAGGCTTCAGACTGTGACTTGACCATCATTTCTGACAGTTCACGCATGTTGCTGACACTGGTTTCGATGGTGGTTTTCACCTGATCGATCGATGCCGTGGTGTCTGGTGTGGAGACGCCTTTGGTCTGCAATTCCTGCAGCGCCGCATTGGCTTCATCCATCGTGTTCTTCATGATTTCGCTCTGGCGCTTGATAATGGCCTGAACGCCTTCTGCTGCCGTTTTGTTGGCAACCGTCAGGGCTTCCATGTTCTTGCGCTGCGTTTCGGTGATGCCGGTCATGTTCGGCGCTTCAAAACCTTGAAACATCTTGGCGAAATCACCCTTCAGGAAAGGGTTCTTTTCTGGATCCAGAAAGGGATTTGTTTTCGGGTCCATGAAAGGATTGTTCATTGGGTCAAAACTGGACTTTGCGGACTTGGACATGGGTGTTCCTCCTAGTGTGCTCGACAAACTTTGGCCGGTCGCCAAACTTTAACAGAGCATTGGGACAGCCCAGTGCTCTCGCTGAAAAACCGTCTTGCTGCACTGCAACAATTACATGACAAATGAGGGCTCACCCCCCAAAGGTCAAGGTAAAATTGTGCAGTGCAGCATAAAATTTCGAGCGTATGGGGGAAACATCTTCTACTTCAAAGGGATATCCCCGTGCGTCGTGATGTCTCAGTCTGACACGGCATCCAGTAAAACATAGGTTCGAATGGCGCTGGACAGATTTCCGGTCCGCTGACGATCAATTTCGGTCACCAGTTGATTGACCGACTGTCCATTCGCCGAGGCGATATCACGCAAGGATTCCCAGAACACATTTTCCAAGGAAATGCTGGTTCGATGGCCAGATATCACAACGGAGCGCTTTTTGATCTCCGCAGGATCCTGTGTGCCCTGCACCAGGGTTTTTCTGGCCAATGCCCTAGGGGTATTCATCATCATTTTACAGTTACCTCAATAAATCCGCAGAGAGCGCAGCTTCGGCGCAAAAAGTCCTGATCGCCGATGTACGCTATCGGGCACTCCTTAAGGAATGATTACCGAATGCCATTTTTGATACATTACATTCTGATTGTCTTAATTAACAAACGCCAATGACAGAGCATCATGCGCAAGCATGAGCTCATAGTTAAACAGCCCGCATCATGCGCAAGCATGAGCTCATAGTTAAGCATTCAGCATCATGCGCAAGCATGAGCGCATAGTTAAGCATTCAGCATCATGCGCAGGCTTTGTGCTAAAGCCCGCCCAGGAATTCTGATATAGATTTCGCAAGCTCTGTAATGGCTTGCGTGTGGGTTCGACCCGACGCCTTGCGCGGTTTCAGATCGTGATCGCCGTCTTCCACCCAATGCAGAATGGCACGCGCTGGCAAGCGATAGGACGGCACGTCCGCAAGGCCCCCAAAGGGGTCTCTGGTTCCCTGAACCATTAAAATTGGAACAGCATCCAATGCCGGAAAATGATCAACCCGCAATCTGTCAGGCTTTCCGGGTGGATGAAAAGGGTATCCCAAGGTCACGATGGCTCCAATTGGTGAGGGCGCATCCGGTTCTGCGGCCAACAGGGTCGCCATTCGACCCCCCATGGATTTCCCACCAATCGCAAAGCGCTGATTTGGATACTGTGATGCCACGGCGGCCAATGTCCCGCGCCAGGCCGTGATCAGTTTCGGGGCACGATCCGGGGGACGACGCCCCCCTTCAAGGCGGCGGGTCCGCATATAGGGAAATTCAAATCGACTGACCGCAATACCCTGTTGTGCCAGGGCCTGGGCAATTGCCGTCATTACAGGGCTGTCCATCGGGGCCCCGGCCCCATGGGCAAGCACCAACCGCCAAGGCGCATCGGCTGGGCCATCTTCCAAAAAGTGGGGCGCTTCGGTGACTGTCATCAGGCCATCACGGGCTGGTTAATCCGGCATCATATCCTTGAAGAAATCATTGCCCTTGTCATCGATGACAATAAAGGCTGGGAAGTTTTCGACCTCAATGCGCCAGATCGCTTCCATGCCCAGCTCTTCATATTCGACAACTTCCACTTTGCGGATACAATCCTGCGCCAGCCGGGCCGCCGGGCCACCAATAGAGCCCAGATAAAACCCGCCATGGGCGGCACATGCCTTGCGCACGATGGGCGACCGATTGCCCTTTGCCAGCATGATCATAGACCCGCCCGCAGCCTGGAACTGATCCACGAAACTGTCCATCCGCCCCGCCGTTGTCGGCCCGAAAGAGCCGGAGGCATAGCCTGTCGGTGTTTTCGCCGGTCCGGCATAGTAGATCGGGTGATTTTTGAAATAATCCGGCAACGCCTCGCCCGCATCCAGCCTGGCGCGCAGCTTGCTGTGGGCGGCATCCCGCGCCACGATGATGGTTCCCGTCAGGGACAGGCGCGTCTTGATTGGATATTGCGACAGCTTGGCCAGCATGTCCGGCATTGGCATCGACAAATCAATTTCAACGACATCCCCGGAAAAACTGTCATCCGAAATTTCTGGAAGGAACCGGGCTGGATCCCGCTCTAACGCTTCCAGAAACACGCCGTCCTTGGTTATCTTACCCAATGCCTGACGATCTGCGGAACAGGATACGCCAATGCCGATAGGCAGGCTGGCCCCATGACGCGGCAGGCGGATTACCCGAACATCGTGACAGAAATACTTGCCCCCGAATTGCGCCCCGATCCCCATATTGCGGCTCAATTCATGCACAACCGCTTCCATTTCCAGATCGCGGAAGCCATGACCATCCTCACCGCCCTGCGTTGGCAGCCCGTCAAGATAGCGGCAACTGGCCAGCTTCACTGTTTTCAAATTAAATTCAGCAGACGTGCCGCCAATCACGACAGCCAAGTGATAGGGCGGACAGGCAGCCGTTCCCAGGGTCCGGATCTTCTCATCCAGGAATTTGATCAGACGCTCACGCTCCAACAAGGACGGGGTGCCCTGAAACAGGAATGTCTTGTTGGCAGACCCGCCGCCCTTGGCAACGAACAGGAATTTATAGGCATCCTCAGTCCCCTCCGCATACAGCTCAATCTGGCCCGGCAGATTGTTGCGGGTGTTCTTTTCTTCGAACATGGAGAGCGGGGAAACCTGACTATAGCGAAGATTATTGTGATTATAGGCATCCAGGACCCCTTTGGAGAGCGCGGATTTATCCTCTCCATTGGTCCAGATACGCCGCCCCTTCTTGCCCATCACGATGGCGGTGCCGGTATCCTGGCACATCGGCAGCACACCGCCCGCCGCAATATTGGCATTCTTCAGAAGGTCATAGGCGACGAAACGATCATTGTCGGACGCTTCCGGGTCATCCAGAATTTGCGCCAATTGCGCCAGATGGCCCGGCCGCAGCAAGTGATTAATGTCGCGAAACGCTTCTTCCGACAACAGGCGCAACCCTTCAGGGTCGACCGTGATGATCTCTTCCCCTTGGAACTGTGTGGTTGATACGAAATCGCTGCTTAATTTGCGATAGGTCGTCGTGTCTGGGCCCAGTGGCAGCATATCAAGAAAGGCGGGATCAACCATCGAATGGGTCCTCTTACAGCAGAATGAGCAAATGGGTCGTTATACAGATGCGGATGTTTATTTTTTGCGGGTGAAATCCAGTGTCACGACATTATCGGTGCGGGATTCATCATCTTCCTGGGGTTCACCATCCGCGACCGTATCCCCACCATTGGAATTCGAATTCATTTCCTCGCGGCTGGGGCCTTTTTCATCGGATGCGGCTTCGGGATGGTCAACGGTCACGTTGTCCTCGTCCACTTCCACATGGAATTGCAGTCCGAAATTGACGGACGGGTCGGCAAAGGTGACAAGCGCCGCATAGGGAATACGCAGATGTTCGTGCTGACGGTTGAAACTCAGCTCCACATCAAAACCTTCATCATCCGGCTGCAACCCCCAGAACTGGTGCTGCAGGACAATGGTCATTTCTTCCGGATACTGCGCCTTCAGACGGTTCGGGATCATCACGTCTGGATGTTCTGTGCGGAAGGTGATGTAGAAATGATGGTTTCCGGGCAATCCCCCCTTGGCAGCACGGTCCAACGCCTTGCGCACCACAGAGCGCATGGCCTGTTCCACCATTTCATTATAGCCAAGCAGATCCTCGTTCATAAAACTTCCATTGGGTAGTTCCGCAGGGTCAAGTTTGAGCCCTGTTACACGATCCAAGCCTAGCGAGAAATCCAGACAGGTCAAAGCTGAATTAAAGCCCCGATGCGAATTCGATACTATCGGTCCCGCAGGATGGGCCAATCGCCCGGTGTGAAGCCCCCTGAAGCCAGGCGATCCGTCCTGGGGCGCTGTACATCCTGTTCCAATCGTGCCGCGGCGATCCATTGCTGCACCAGGGGATGATCCAACAATGCGTCAACATATGCCATACAATCCGGTGATAGGGGCAGGTTGAACCCATATACCCGAATAGCCACAGGCGCAAAAAAGGCATCCACCGCCCCAAATCCCCCAAACAGGAAGGGGCCAGCGCTGCGATTCAAACAGTCCGCCCAGGCCGTCTGCAGAACGGCAAGATCCGCCAGAACACCATCATCTGGTTTAAAATCAACAAACCGATTGGATAAATTCATCGGGCATTCCCGGCGCAGATTGGTAAAACCGGAATGCATGCGCGCGGCCAAGGACCGGGCCAGGGCGCGGTCCATCGGGTCCTTGGGCCATAATCCTGCATCAGGGGCCAGTTCCGCAGCATATTCAGCGATGGCCAGACTATCAGCGATGCACACATCCCCGACCCGTAAGGTTGGAACAGTGCCGACCCCGCCGGTTGCGGCCCGCATCGCCGTTTTATGATCGGGCATGTCCAGCCAGACCATCTCTTCGTCAAACGACAGGCCTGCCTGGGCCATAACCAGCCATCCCCGCAGGGACCAGCTGGAATAAGTACGATTGCCAATGACCAGGACGGGACGTGCCACCATGACGCAAGATTCCTTATCTTAGCCCGCCAAACCCATCGGACGGGTGACCGGAGTGTTACCCCAGATCGGTCGATATTCAAGCGCTGTCATAGGGTCAGAAATGCGAAACCGCCCTCTTTTGGAGGGCGGTCGCACAAACTATTTGAACACTCTGTATATTAAAGTGTCATTACGCCGCGATGGACGGTTCGTTCCAGGCGCTGGTCTGCTTGCAGTTAGAGCATACGCGCTCTCCCGGCCAGGCGCTCTTGAAATCAGAACGGCACATCAGGCATTTCCGAGTCTTGGTTTCGTACTTACGGTCAGACTCGGGTTTTTTGTTCTTGCTCGAATCGCTCATTTTTCCATCCATATGATTATGATCGATCATTCATCGAGGCCTTATATAGCCCAGCCAATTTTGAAAAACCACTGTCACATTCACAAATCTGACAGAAAAATAACGCATGGCTGAAAGGCAAAGCCGTGCGTCACGCGCAAAGCCCTGGAATCTAAGCCGGAATCAAAACGAGTCCAAATGTCGTTTTTTCACCAGTGCGACAATGTTTACCACATGAAATTTACCAATAGTGCATCGCATCGGTGAAAATCTGCCGAAGTTCGGTCTCAGCAATCGCCAGGGGCGCATTATCCAGCAATCGCCTTTGCGGTGCCGCTTTTGATACCAGATTGTCCAAATCATCCATCGAATAACCGACACCATTCAGGCCATTTGGAATGCCGGTCGCGCGCATCATGTCTTCGATTCGGGTGGCCAGGGCATCGCCGGTGGCTTGATCGGCCAGTTCCTCAACAGATGCACCCATGGCCTGTGCGCCCAAAAGATGGCGATCCGGACAGGCCGGGCCTGTGAACCGGAAAACCGCCGGGGCATTCACAATGACAGAAATTCCATGGGGCACCATAGCATGGTTGGATGGCCATCCGGGCGGTTGATAATCCCGCACCAGCCCCGCCACCGCATAGGACATTGCATGGGGAATGTGACAGCCCGCATTGCCAAAGCCGATCCCTGCCAGCATGCCGGCAAACATCAAGGCCTCATAATCTTCATCCGACGGATCATTGACCGCCGTCACCAGATGGGCGCCGACCAGGCGTATCGCCTCCTGACAGGCCAGATCAGAATAGGGATTTGCCCCCTGGCTCAAAGGCCTGGCAGAAGACGTGGCTGGCTTTGCACGATGGGTGAAGGGACGCGCCGTCAGACTTTCAAACGCATGGGAAAATACATCAAAGCCATTGGCCGCCAAAACCAGCGACGGCAGGCTGGTCAGACTGGTCGGGTCCAATATTCCCAGACTGGGGCGCAGGCGCGCATTTGCTATTCCCGTTTTCGCCTCCATCTCCAGAAAATCAAAGATGGCGATACCCGTACATTCAGACGCAGTGCCAAAAGTGGTGGGACAGGCGATATGAGGCTTCAAAGGGCCGGGCACCGGTTTCGCCTGACCCACTGGCGCATTTACATAGGCCAGAAAGTCATCCGGATAGGTCGCATACAAATTTGCGGCCTTGGCCGTATCCATCACCGATCCGCCGCCAACAGAGATATAGCCATCAAATTTTCCCTGACGCGCAAACTCGGCCGCGGCCTTGAATGATCGATCTGTCGGTTCGACTTCCGTTTCCGAATAGACCTCAAAACTCAAGCCCGCTTTCCGCAGGGCCGCAGTCACCGTAGCCAGCGCAGGCAGATCTTTCACCACCCGATCACAAAACACAGCGATGCGTGTCATGCCCAATGCTGTGGCATCGCCCCCGATTTCCTGCAAGGACCCGGCACCAAACTTGATTTTCGGTGCTTCTACCGTGAAGGCAGTGTCGCCTGTATCGGTTGGCATAAAATACGGTGATAGGGCCATGGGCGTCTCTCCTGTTCACAGTCTTATAATTTATGCCTGACGATACTGTTGGATGGGATGACTAGACAAGGATACTGCATCCGGGTCATTCTTTCCCGCCGGGGCAAAACACTTGGAGTCCCAGGCCCAGGCGCGTATGGTTTGCCAAGGTCGTGCGATAAAAATCAGGGGGAGAGTGACAGATGGCGAAAGCGAAAGAGACAGAACCAACCACAAATTCTGACAAAGCCGCACCGGCGAAAGCCACCCCAACCGTCGCATCGATATTGGGGGAGATTTGCTGGCTGTTTTCCATGACGCCATCGCATCGCTATTTCTTTATGGCGGATCTGGAATGGTTGGTCATGACCCCGGTGATGAAACAACAGTTCCGCATCTATCGTGACGAAAACGGCCGGCCAATGGGCCTGGTTCTGTGGGCCAAGCTGAATGCGGATGCCGAAGAAAGATTGCTTCAGGGATCCACCAGAATGCGCCCGCAGGATTGGACATCCGGGGATCGCCATTGGATCATTGATGTGGTCGATCTGACCGGGGGCCAACGCGCACAACAGATGATCGACGAAATGAAATCCACGGTCTTCAAAGAAACCCCCTTCAAATATCATCGCACCGACAGTTCTGGAAATCGGGTGGTTGTCGATACCAGCAAGGCCTGATTTCGGTATCTCTTCAAAATTGTTTTAAGCTTAAATATTTTTAGCTTGAAATAAATTTCTGCCTGCGTCACGCTCAGTTCCTAGCAATTTGTGTATGGGAGAGAACGTGATGCGTGTAGCTTGTCTTGGTGGCGGTCCGGCCGGTCTCTACTTCGCGATCTCAATGAAGGTGCGCAACCCCGATCATGAAATCGTGGTGATTGAGCGTAACCGACCCTATGACACATTCGGATGGGGCGTCGTCCTGTCGGATGAGACATTGGACAATCTTGCCCGAAATGATGCGGAAAGTGCGGCGGAAATCCGCGCCAATTTCTCCTATTGGGATGATGTCGCGGTTCACTATCGCGATACGGTGATCCGATCCGGTGGACACGGTTTCTGTGGCATTGGACGGCGCAAACTGTTGAACATCCTGCAGGACCGCGCAGCAGCCCTGGGCATCGAGGTTCAGTTTGAAACTGAAATCGACACCATTGACCCCTATCGCGATTATGATCTGGTGATTGCGTGCGACGGCATCAATTCAAAGACCCGCAAGACCTTTGAACATGTCTTTAAGCCCGATATTGATACCCGGGCCTGCAAGTTCATCTGGCTGGGCACCAAACAGAAATTTGATGGTGCATTTACCTTCATCTTTGAAGAGACGGAACATGGCTGGATCTGGGTCCATGCCTATCAGTTCGATTCCGAAACCGCGACCTTCATCGTGGAATGTTCTGAACAGACCTGGAAGAATTTCGGTTTCGATTCGATGACCACCGACGAGACCATCGCAACCTGCGAGAAGGTCTTTGAGAAATATCTGGGCGGTCACAGTTTGATGAGCAATGCGCGGCATCTGCGCGGCTCTGCCTGGCTGAATTTCAATCGGGTCCTGTGCGAAACCTGGTCCCATGAGAATATCGTCCTGATGGGCGATGCGGCGGCGACCGCCCATTTCTCCATCGGATCAGGGACCAAGCTGGCGCTGGAAAGCGCCATTGCCCTGGCAGATATGGTGCATTCCGAACCCAGCCTGAAAGACGCCTTCGCCCGGTATGAGGCCGACCGTCGCCTGGAAGTGCTGCGCCTGCAATCTGCGGCGCGCAATTCCACCGAATGGTTTGAGGAGGTAGAACGCTATCTGCATCTGGACCCGACGCAATTTGCCTATTCCCTGCTGACCCGGTCCCAGCGGATCAGCCATGAAAATCTGCGCGCCAGAGATGCCAAATGGCTGGCAGAAGCCGAAAAATGGTTTGAAAAATCCGCCACCGGGAAGGCTCCTGAATCAGCCCGTCCCCCTATGTTCGTGCCCTTCAAGCTGCGCGGCATGGAATTGATGAACCGCGTCGTTGTCTCCCCCATGGCACAATACAAGGCCGTCAACGGGGTGCCGACCGATTGGCATTTCACCCATTACACCAGTCGCGCCCTGGGCGGGGCCGGTCTGGTCTATACCGAAATGACCTGCGTGTCGCCGGAAGGGCGCATTACGCCCGGCTGTCCCGGTCTGTATTCCGACGAACAGGAGGCCGCCTGGAAACGGATCGTTGATTTCGTGCATCAGGAAAGCCCCGCCAGGATCGCCCTGCAATTGGGTCATTCCGGCCCCAAAGGATCGACCCAAGTCGGTTGGGAAGAAATGGACGCCCCGCTGAAAGATGGGAATTGGGAAATTCTGGCCCCCACCGCCCAGCCCTGGTCCGCGAAAAATCAAACGCCCAAGGCAATGACCCGCGCCGATATGGAGATGGTTCGTGACCAATTCGTCACCGCTGCCGAGCGCGGCAATCGTGCGGGCTTTGATTTGCTGGAACTGCATTTCGCCCATGGCTATCTGCTGTCGGCCTTCATCACCCCATTGACCAACCATCGCGAAGATGAGTATGGCGGCAGCCTGGAAAACCGCATGCGCTTCCCGCTGGAAATCTTCCATGCAGTGCGCAAGGTCTGGCCGGATGACAAGCCAATGTCCGTTCGAATTTCCGCCAATGATTGGGTCGAAGGCGAGGGGATTGGCCCGGATGACGCTGTTGCAATTGCCCATCTACTGAAAGAGGCAGGCGTTGACATCATTGATGTTTCCGCCGGACAGACTTCCAAGCGGGCACAGCCGGTTTATGGGCGGATGTTCCAGACACCGTTTTCCGATCGTATCCGTAACGAGGCCGGGATCGCCACCATGGCGGTCGGCAATATCTATGAGCCAGACCACCTGAATTCCATCCTGATGGCGGGGCGCGCAGACCTGTGCTGTCTGGCCAGACCGCATTTGGCGGATCCTTACTGGACCCTGCATGCAGCCGCCGATCTGGGCTATGACATGCAGGACTGGCCTGCCCCCTATCAGGCCGGTCGGGATCAGTTGACGCGCCTGGCCGCACGACAGGATGTGATGACCGGCAAAGTTTAGCGATAGAGGACAGAATGACAGACCTCAACGGACAGCATGCACTCATCACCGGCGGTGGAACGGGCGTCGGGGCCGCAATTGCGCGCTGTCTGTCAGAGGCTGGCGCAGCAATAACGGTCGCCGGGCGTCGCCTTGCGCCCTTGCAGGATCTCGCCAAACAATTGCCAAAGGCACAGGCGATACAATGCGATGTTACGGACGAGGGGTCTGTTGCAGCCCTCTTTGCGGCCGCTGCGGAGACCTTTGGGCCTGTAACAATCGCCGTCGCCAATGCTGGTGCGGCGAAAAGTGCCCCTGTCGGCAAAACCGATATGGCGCTGTGGCAATCCAGCCTGGCCGTTAATCTGACCGGGGCCTTTCTGACCGCCAGGGAAGCACTGGCTTCCATGCGAGACTCCAAACAGGGTCGCATCATTTTCATTGCCAGTACAGCGGGCCTGAAAGGCTATGCCTATGTCGCGCCCTATTGCGCCGCCAAACATGGCGTCATCGGCTTAACCAAGGCATTGGCCCTGGAAGTCGCCAAGGAAGGCATTACCGTCAATGCGATCTGTCCCGGCTTCACCGAAACGCCTTTGCTGCAGAATTCCATAAAAAACATCATGGAAAAAACCGGGCGCGACGAAGACGCAGCCCGGGCGAGCCTGTTGAAGACCAATCCGCAAGGCCGTTTCATCCAACCCGAAGAAGTTGCTGAAACAACGCTGTGGCTGTGTTCAGATCAGGCCCGCAGCATTACAGGCCAGGCCATTTCCGTGTCCGGGGGAGAAACCTGACCATGCACGACCCCGCAACCGCTGTGCATGCACAACAGTCAAAATCGCCACGACCGTCCGAGGCAGAATTGATGCGCAAGAAGCGGCTGCGCCTGTGGATCAATATGCTGCGCACCACACGGCATATCGAAAACACATTGCGGGAACGGTTTAAGTCGGAATTTGAAGCCACCCTGCCCCGGTTCGATGTGATGGCAGCGCTGTTCCGAAATCCTGACGGCATGACGATGACGCGACTTTCGGAAAGCCTGATGGTGTCCAATGGCAATGTAACCGGCATCGTGGAGCGGCTGGTAGAAGAAGGACTGGTCAATCGGTCCGCCCATGACACAGACCGGCGCACGGCGATTGTGATGCTGACCCCGGATGGTCAATCCACATTTTCTGATATGGCGGATGAGCATCATGCCTGGATCAATGAGCTTTTGGAACCGATCCCGCAGAACGAAATTGAACACCTGACGGAACTGCTGCAAGGCCTGCGCGATGCCCAGACGGTTGAACAGCAAAAAAGCCGCCAGGCCAAGCGCAAGAAAAAGGATCAATGACAATGACCGCCATGAAAGACCTGAAACCGAAACACTTCCTGTGGGAGATGCAGGGGGATGTCGCCATCATCCGCCTGAACCGGCCAGAGCGCAAAAACCCGCTGACCTTTGAAAGCTATGCAGAATTGCGCGACACGTTTCGCGACCTTGCCTATTGCGATGATGTGAAGGCTGTCGTGTTTGCCTCCAATGGGGGCAACTTTTCCTCTGGTGGCGATGTTCACGATATCATCGGACCACTGCTGGATCGTGACATGAAAGGATTACTGGAATTCACGCGCATGACCGGCGATCTGGTCAAGGCGATGAAGGCCTGTCCCCAGCCTGTGATCGCCGCTATTGATGGTATCTGTGTCGGGGCTGGTGCGATGGTTGCCCTGTTTTCCGACCTGCGCCTGGGAACCGATGCGTCAAAGACGGCCTTTCTCTTCACCCGTGTTGGATTGGCGGGATGCGATATGGGGGCCTGTGCCATGTTGCCCCGTGTCATCGGGCAGGGACGGGCCGCAGAATTGCTGTACACGGGTCGTTCCATGTCGGGGGAAGAAGGCCTGGCCTGGGGCTTCTTTAACCGTCTGGTTGACGCGGATGCGCTGGAAACCGATGCCATTGCCCTGGCGCAATCCATCGCGGCTGGTCCAAATTTTGGCCATATGATGACCAAGACCATGCTGAACCAGGAATGGTCAATGACCCTGGATCAAGCCATTGAGGCAGAGGCACAGGCACAGGCGATCTGTATGCAAACCCGCGACTTCCGCCGCGCCTATGATGCCTTCGTCGCGAAACAACGCCCCGACTTTAAGGGGGATTAAGCGATGATGCCTGGGAAAGCACATAAATCGAATGCCTCAGAAGAGTTATGCCATGCCTGATACAACATTCCTGGATTGGCCATTTTTCGAAGATAAACACCGCACCCTTGCCAAGGATCTTGATGCCTGGGCGGTGGCGGAATTGGGCCATGTCGATCATGGGGATGTTGATGCGGCCTGTCGGGATCTGGTTGCCCGATTGGGTAAGGCGGGGTGGTTGACCCACAGCGCGCCTGATCCGGATGCTCCCACACCGCTGGATGTGCGCAGCCTGTGCCTGATCCGGGAAATCCTGGCGCGGCATGATGGATTGGCGGATTTTGCCTTTGCCATGCAGGGACTGGGAACGGGGGCATTGTCCCTATTCGGCAGCCAGGAACAGCAACAGGAATGGTTGCCCCGCACGCGGGCGGGAACCGCGATTGCCGCCTTTGCCCTCAGCGAACCAAAATCCGGGTCTGACGTTGCCAATATCGACTTGCGCGCAGAGGAAACGGCTGACGGATATGTTCTGACGGGGGAGAAGACCTGGATTTCTAACGGTGGCATTGCTGATTTCTATGTCACCTTCGCCCGGACTGGTGAAGGTCCTGGCGCGAAGGGGTTGAGCGCCTTTCTTGTGCCAGGCGATACGCCCGGCCTGAAAATTGCGGAGCGACTGGATGTCATCGCGCCCCATCCCCTGGCCCGATTGCATTTTGAGGGCGCGACCATTCCAAAATCCGCCTTGATCGGGGAGAGGGGCAAGGGCTTTCGCATCGCCATGAGCGTGCTGGACATCTTCCGTTCCACCGTAGGCGCAGCGGCTTTAGGCTTTGCGCGCCGTGCCCTGGATGAAGGATTGTCTCGCGCGGCCACCCGCGACTTATTCGGGGCCCCGCTGGCGGATTTACAGATGGTTCAGGGGCACTTGGCTGAAATGGCATTGGATGTGGATGCCTCTGCCCTGCTGATCTATCGCGCCGCCTGGACCAAGGATTCAGGGGCCGCCCGGATCAGTCGAGAGGCCTCCATGGCGAAACTGTATGCCACCGAAGCCGCCCAGCGGGTCATTGATGCCGCGGTGCAACTGCATGGCGGGGATGGCGTGCGCAGCGGCACGATTGTGGAGCGGCTGTACCGTGAAATCCGCGCCTTGCGCATTTATGAAGGGGCAAGCGATGTCCAAAAGGTTGTCATCGCGCGGCACCTGCTTTCCGAAAGACAGTGATATTCTGACCGGCACGACGAAACGAGGGCACGCATCATGTTAGGACCATCCGCACACACCGATACCTTTACCCGGGATAATCTACCGCCAGCGGATCAATGGCCGGATTTGATCCTGGACCGCCCTGAATTCCAGTATCCGGAATACATCAATGTCGGTGTCGAACTAACAGATCGTATGGTACAACGCGGCTTTGGCGATAACACGGCCCTGATCGGCAATGGCAGACAGCGCACCTATAAAGAACTGACCGACTGGACCAATCGGCTGGCCCATGCGTTGGTTGAAGATTACGGGCTGGAACCTGGCAATCGCGTCTTGATCCGGTCTGGCAACAACCCGGCCATGGTTGCGATCTGGCTGGCAGTGACCAAGGCAGGGGGCGTTGCGGTCAACACCATGCCGATGCTGCGCGCCGTAGAACTGGCCAAGATTGTCGATAAGGCGGAAATCAAACTGGCCCTTACGGACAGCCGCATGGCGGATGAATTGGTCGCCTGTGCCAAGGACAATAAGTTCCTGCAGCAGGTGATCAATTTTGACGGTACCGCCAACCATGACAGCGAGCTGGACCGTATCGCATTGAACAAATCCGTGAAGTTCCAGGCTGTGAAGACCGGGCGGGATGATGTCGCGCTGTTGGGCTTCACCTCTGGCACGACCGGTTCGCCAAAAGCGACGATGCATTTTCACCGCGATATCCTGGCGATCGCCGATGGATACGCGGCAAATATCCTGAAGGTCACCCCGGAGGATGTGTTCGTCGGGTCCCCGCCCCTGGCCTTCACATTCGGCCTGGGCGGTTTGGCCGTGTTTCCCTTGCGTTTTGGGGCCACGGCGACCCTGCTGGAAACAGCCACGCCCCCAAATCTGATCGAAATCATCGAAACCCATAAGGCGACGATCTGTTTCACGGCCCCCACCGCCTATCGTGCGATGATGGCAGCCATGGACAAGGGGGCGGATTTATCCAGCCTGCGCATCGCAGTCTCTGCTGGGGAGACTTTGCCCGCTGCGACCTTCACTGCCTGGACGGAAAAAACCGGCGTTCCCATCCTGGATGGAATTGGCGCGACGGAGATGCTGCATATCTTTATCAGCAACGCCATGGGCACCGCGACCGCAGGATCGACTGGCACCGCGATTGCCGGATATGAAGCCAAGGTGGTGGATGATACCATGGTGGAAGTCCCCTGTGGTACGGTCGGCAAACTGGCGGTGCGGGGGCCAACGGGCTGTCGGTATCTGGCCGATGACAGGCAAAAGGAATATGTCCGGGACGGCTGGAACCTGACCGGTGATGCCTTTTATCAATCCGAAGACGGGAATTTCCATTTCGCCGCCCGGGCCGATGATATGATCGTATCATCGGGATATAATATTGCCGGACCAGAGGTCGAAGACGCGCTGTTGCGTCACGAAGCCGTGGCAGAATGCGGCGTGGTGGGCATACCCGATGAAGACCGTGGTCAGATCGTCAAGGCCTTCATCGTGTTAAAGCCTGGATATGAAGGCGACGCCCTGATGGTGAAAACCTTGCAGGATTTTGTGAAGGCAACCATTGCCCCCTATAAATATCCCAGGGCGATCCATTTCCTGGAGGCACTGCCCAAGACGCAGACCGGAAAGCTGCAACGCTTCCGGCTGCGCGATCAGGCTTGAACGTCAACGTCAGACTAATTTCTTCAGGCCCACCGATGGCTCCCAGAAATCATGGGTTTGGGAGAATTCGGTAACCTTTGCCAGGACCGTATCGAAACCGATGCGTTCAGCCCAGAACATCGGCCCGCCCAACTGGCGTGGGAAGCCATAGCCGTTGCAGAAGACGACATCCACATCGCTGGCCCGCTGTGCAATGCCCTCATGCAGCAAGGCACAGGATTCATTGACCAGGGCATACAGGCAGCGTTCGACAATTTCCTGATCGGTGATCTCGCGGCGGGTGATGCCGGATTCCTTGGCCGTATCTTCCGCCAGGGCCTCGACATTCGGGTCCGGGACTGGTTTGCGGTTTCCTGCCTCATACAAATAAAAGCCACGCCCGGTTTTCTGACCGAAACGACCCATTTCACATAAGCGATCCGGCAGGGTGCAATAGCGTTTATTGGGATCGCGCAAATGGGCTGTCGCCTTGCGCTGTGCCCAGGCGATATCCAGCCCGGCCAGATCCATCACGGCAAAGGGGCCCAAGGCCATGCCGAAATTGGTCAGGGCCCGGTCAACCTGCATCGGACTGGCCCCTTCCTCCATCAGGAAGATCGCTTCCCGGCGATAGACATTGTAAATGCGGTTGCCAATGAATCCATCACAAACGCCCGCCACAACCGGTGTTTTGCCAAGCTTCTTGCCCACTGCAAGCGCGGTGGTCAGGGCTTCTGGCGATGCCTTCTCGGCCCGCACGATTTCCAGCAATTTCATGATATTCGCCGGGCTGAAGAAATGCATACCCAGAACATCAGAAACACGATCCCCCGCCGCGGTCGCAATCTCATTCACATCGATGTAAGACGTGTTGGTTGCCAGGATCGTCCCAGGCTTGGTAACGCGGGCCAAGGTGGCGAAGATTTCCCGCTTCACGGCCAGATCTTCAAACACAGCCTCGATCACCAGATCGGCCGCCGCCAATTCTTCAATATCCGTTACCGGTTTCAGGGCGGCCAGTCGGGCATCCCTTTGGGCTTCTTTCAGGCGACCTTTGGCGACTTGATCCTGATAGTTCTTGTCGATGCGCGCACAGCCTGCATCCAGGGCTTGTTGTGCCCGCTCCAACAGCATGACCTGATAGCCCGCATCCAACAGGGCAATTGCAATGCCACCGCCCATCGTTCCGGCCCCGATGACCGCAACGGTTTTGACCGTCCGCGATGGGGTTTTCGGGTCAATATCGGCAATCTTGGTCGCAGCGCGTTCTGCAAAGAACATATGGCGCAACGCGGCTGCTTCCTCGGAGGCGACGCAGGCCTGGAAAATTTCCCGCTCCTTTTTGGAGCCTTCAGGGAAGGGGAGCAGGGAAGCCTCGACACAATCCAGACAAGCCAGGGGGGCACGCATGCCTTTCGCGCGTTTCGCTGTCTGCTCGCGCAATGTCTCAAAGAACCCGGCAGGGGGTGCTTCCACTGGACGGGCAGAAACCGGGATCGGCGCACCCGCCTGTGCCATTTCGTCTGCAAAGGACAGGGCAGCGGGCAGGATTTCCCCGGACACGACACGATCCACAATGCCCAACTCCAGGGCCTTTTTCGCACCGACCGGCTTACCGGAAATGATCATATCCGCTGCGGCGGCTATGCCAGCCAAACGCGGCAGGCGCTGTGTGCCGCCGGCCCCTGGGGGAATACCCAGATTGACCTCTGGCTGTCCGACCATACCGCCCTCGCCTAGAATGCGATAATGACAGGACATCGCAATCTCAAGCCCACCGCCCAGCGTATGGGCCTGCAAGGCGGCGATGGTTGGTTTGGGGCAGGCATCCAGGGCGGCAATCAGGGTGTGCAGGGTGGGCTCCCCCTCTGGCCAGGGCTTACCGAACATGGCGATATCCGCGCCACCAATCAGGCCACGACCGCCGCCCATCAGCACAATTGCCGCCACCGTATCGTCCGCTTCCGCTGCCCGCAAATGCCCGATCAGGCCGCCGGGTACACCCGGGCTCATCGCATTCACCGGGGGGTTTTCGATTACGATCACGGCAATACGACCGTGCTGTTCCAGACGGGTAAGGTCAGACATAAACTCACTTTCTTTTATGATAAATTTTCAAGCGCCACCCTAGCGGCCCTGAATGCTAAATTCAAACAGCCTCAATTGGTGTTCGGGTGATTTTGTCGGTGTTGCGACCCTCAATCCTCAGCAAACGGGTCGGCCCCCGGCGCAGGGGCGCATGAACTGCCCCTGTGGGATAAATATGGGCATCGCCCGGCACCATATTATAGCGACGGACCAGTTCAACCTTGGCCGGGCTGTCATCGGTTGCGGGGCGCAGAATACGCCAATCGGTCATCTCTGTTTCCCCTTCTGCCTGACCATAAATCGCCCAGGTTGGCCCGTGGTCATGGGGGTCACCAGATTTTTCCCCCTCATACACATGGGCGCAAATACAGAATCCAAGGTCAGAGTCCTCGTACAGGACTTGTCGTTCGGGATCCTTCGGGCGGTTCAGGATTGTCTGTTCCAGGAAGGTGGGGTCTGCCAGAGCCCGCTTCACATGGTCGCACACAGAAACTAGGGTCTTTTCCGATTCACCCTCCTTTAGTGTCGCGCGACAATCTTCAATCAGGGTGTCTAAGGTATAGGTCATTATCCACATCTCCCCTATCACGAAGCTTTCTCCATAAACCCCAGTTTCAAGGGGCTTTTGAGATTGTTTCCATGATTTTCCAATTCGGTTCAATTCAAGACTATCGTGTTGGAACCCCGTGAACCAGCGCTGGATATGTCGCAGGCGCACTTTTATACTACTGCCAAATTTCTGCCCCATTCAGAGCGCTACACTGTAACTGTCAGATTACATTTACACTGGACGCTATGGGGTGTCGGATTATATGACCAATCATCAACAATCATATGTGCCCCGATTTACAGGGCACAAAATTTAGGTGGGAGTGATACGGTATGAGCACGATCCGCAAGATCGGTTTCGCATTTGGAGCATCCGTTCTGCTTCTCAGCAGCCAGGCACTGGCCGAAGGGGATGCCGCCAAGGGTGAGAAAGTATTCAAGAAATGCATGGCCTGTCATTCAGTTGAAGAAGGCACAAACAAGGTCGGACCTTCCCTGTATGGAATCGTTGGTCGGCCTGCCAGCCAAATTGAAGATTACCGGTATTCCAAGATCAACCATGCCGCAGAAGAAGCCGGTCTGGTGTGGACGGAAGAAAACATCTTCAACTATCTGGAAGACCCCCAGGCTTTCCTTGAAGGCTATTTGAAAGATCAGGGCAAAGATGCGCCTGGTCGCACCAAAATGGCCTTTAAGCTGAAGAAAGAAGATGAACGCATGGACGTTATTGCCTATCTGAAAGCCGCCGCACAATAAGGCGTCTGGATAGTCGAAAATAGTGCAGAACCATGAACCGATCGGGCGCTGTCCGATCGGTTCATTTCTGTTGAACTGGTGCAGGCGATCACCTTCAGATGCAATGTGTCAATTTTAGTTTACGTAAATCTTACTTTACATTTTAACGACAACACCGTTTAATGCCTGAACCATGGCGGTGTCTGAAAGTCTGTCATAACGACTGAAACCCCGTCTCAAAGGTCCGGAACTGTTCGATAATGGTCTATTGCGACTGTATCGATGGGATCACGGAGCGATAAAATCCGGTACGACCGGACAGGCAATGCGGGGATGGACAAAGCAATGAACATGCAGCGCGGAAAGCCAGGACGAACAGCGGCGCAGAGTGGTCAGATTGGTCCCCCGGTCGGATTGAAATCAACGCTTCTGGATGGCATTGCGACCCCCTATGATCTGCGGCTGCATGACCGCAAACATCTGTCTGAAATCTGTGACGCCCTACGCCAGGACGTGATCGATATTGTTTCAGAAACCGGGGGGCATCTGGGGGCGGGCCTGGGCGTTGTGGAATTAACCGTCGCCCTGCATTTCACACTGGATACGCCTCAGGATAAGATTATTTGGGATGTCAGCCACCAATGTTATCCCCATAAAATTCTGACGGGTCGTCGCGACGCCATGCGTACAATACGCAAGGGGGGCGGTCTGTCCGGTTTCACAAATCGCAAAGAAAGTGTCTTTGACCCGTTTGGCGCGGCGCACAGTTCCACTGCGATATCCGCAGGCCTGGGATTCGCCACGGCACGGGATTTCAAGGGACATAACAATCACATAGTGGCTGTTGTTGGCGACGGCGCAATCACCGGTGGGATGGCCTATGAGGGGCTGAATAATGCCGGTGCCCAGAGACGCCGCCTGATCACCATCCTGAACGACAACAATATGTCGATTGCCCCACCCGCAGGCGCGCTGCAGCATTTTCTGACCCATCTGCGAAACCATATGCCGGACAAGGCGGCCCGCGATGCCGCCCTTAAGGTCACGCAACTGCCCTCTTTTGCCCCATCCGCAACATTGTTTGACGATCTGGGCGTCCACTATGCCGGGCCCTTTGATGGTCATGATGTGGATGAAATGGTCCTGGTTCTGGAACAGGCAAAGGCCTGGACCGATGGTCCCGTGCTGTTGCATGTGATCACGGAGAAAGGCAAAGGCTATGGCCCGGCCATGAAATCGGGCTGTAAGTATCACGGGGTATCAAAATTCGATATCGCCAGCGGCGCGCAGGAAAAAGCACAACCAAAAGCGCCAAGCTATACAAATGTTTTTGCCAAGGCCTTGATCGAAGAAGCGAAAGCAGATGATCGGATATGTGCCATTTCTGCAGCCATGCCGTCGGGCACGGGCCTGGATAAATTCGGCAAGGTCTTCCCGGATCGCACCTTTGATGCCGGAATCGCGGAACAGCATGCGGTGACATTCTGTGGCGGCCTGGCCTGTGAGGGGATGAAGCCTTTTGCGGCGATCTATTCGACATTCCTGCAGCGCGGCTATGACCAGATAGTTCACGACATCGCGATCCAACGGCTGCCCGTGCGGTTTGCCATTGATCGCGCAGGCATGGTCGGGGCGGACGGTGTCACGCATCAGGGGTCTTATGACATATCCTATCTGGGGTGTTTGCCGGGCTTTGTACTGATGGCCCCCTCAGACGAGGTGGAACTGATGCATATGGTGGCCACCGCCGCACAGATTGATGACCGCCCCTCTGCCTTCCGATATCCGCGTGGCGACGGTGTCGGCCTGGCCCTGCCGGATCGGGGAGAGGTCCTGCCCATCGGGCGCGGTCGGATCCTGACAGAAGGCAGCGCGATTGCCCTGCTATCCTATGGCACCCGTCTGCAAGACGCCCTGGCGGCGGGAGAAATGCTCAATGGCCTTGGATTTCCCACCACGGTCGCGGATGCACGATTTGCAAAACCCATTGATGATGATCTTGTCGCGCGCCTGTTTGCCAATCATGCCGCCGTTGTGACCATCGAAGAAGGGTCATCCGGGGGGTTCGCCAGCCTGGTATTGGACAGCATTGCCCGTCAGCGGTTATCCGTGAACATGCGCAACTTCGCACCGCTGTATATGCCGGACTTCTTTGTCGACCATGACAGCCAGACAAACCAGATCGCCCGGGCGCAACTGGATGCGAAAAGCATTGTAACGCGCGCTATTGAGGCCCTGCGGCCGGTGGATCGTCGCGCACGGCTTGCCCGCGTTGACGCCCTAGACTGACCCAAAGAGCCGCGACAGATCAACACGATTCACAGCAAAAAAGGACCGGGAAATACATCACGGTCCTTTTTTTGTCGTCATCGACCCGAGATTTTTAGCTGGCCATCCGAATTTCTGAGGCAACATCAATCAGACGGATGATTTCACGGCGCATCGCATCATCAGGAATTTGATGCAGTTTCGTTGCCGTCGCAATTGCCTTGCGGGACAGCTTCGCGTTGCTGGGCGCATCATCGGTATGGGTTTCATCGACGCCGTCGAAAAAATATTCAACCGGAACGGTCAATGCCTGAGCGGTTTGCAGCAAACGGCTGGCCCCAACGCGATTGGTGCCCTTCTCATATTTCTGAACCTGCTGAAAGCTGACACCCAACCGGTCACCCAAATCTGTTTGGGACATCCCTTTGGCAACACGGGCTTCACGTACACGACGGCCAACAAAAACATCCGTAGGATGTGGCATAGTAATCTCCTGATTTATTGATGAGAAGAGCCACTGATCACAACTGGGTCCATGCATGGCAAAACCATACAGCAACACACAGGATCGAATAACGATCATTATAAGTGGCGATGTTGAAGCCGATACATGTTCGGCGCTGCCAGAAAGTATAGAGCCTTTGGACAGTCATTCGTTTCAAGACAACGATATGAAAACGAACAACCCGGCCCCGTATACACGGCAGAAGTGCATTCAACATACCGTTATTCGGGAATTCTGCAATAAAAATCGCACCACTTATTCAAAAAAAATCAATCCACCTATGATTGACCCGCCAAAGCCCAAAAACACAGCCTGATTTCGCGGATTTAGGCCAAATTATAGACCCATTTAAATTTGATCATTGTTCCCCTACACTGCAATGCAGTATAACCCGCACGCATATAAAATTTGCCGGGGGGACGCCTGGGCCTTTTTCTGACCCAAATGGGTTGAAAAGCGTGATTGCCCGCCTCCCACCCGTTTCTTTCTTTCAAGGGAGAGTTCATCACCATGACAATGACCGGCCACGACAGCCTGAAAACGCGCCGCACCCTTACCGTCGGCAAGAAGAAATACGATTATTACGCGCTGGATGCGGCAAAGGATCAAATCGGAGATGTCAGCACGCTGCCTTTTTCACTGAAGGTTCTGCTGGAAAACCTGCTGCGATTTGAAGATGCGCACAGCGTGACCGTGGACGACATCAAGGCGATGGCCGCGTGGTTGAAGACAAAATCCTCGGACCGTGAAATCGCCTATCGCCCCGCGCGCGTGCTGATGCAGGATTTCACCGGTGTGCCCGCCGTCGTTGATTTGGCCGCGATGCGGGACGCAATGGTGAAAATGGGCGGTGACCCGCAAAAGATTAATCCCCTATCGCCCTGTGATCTGGTGATCGACCATTCCGTTATGGTGGATTATTTCGGCGGTCCGGATGCTTTTAAGAAGAATGTGGATCTGGAGTTTGAGCGCAATGGGGAACGCTATGAGTTCCTGCGCTGGGGCCAGACCGCATTTGACAATTTCCGCGTCGTGCCCCCCGGCACCGGCATTTGCCACCAGGTGAATGTGGAATATCTGGCCCGTGGCGTCTGGTCTTCAACAGAGAAAACCGGCAGCGCCGAAATTGCCTATCCCGATACATTGGTTGGCACCGACAGCCATACGACCATGGTCAATGGCCTGGGAGTGCTGGGCTGGGGTGTTGGCGGGATTGAGGCCGAAGCCGCGATGCTGGGACAGCCTGTTACGATGCTGATCCCGGAAGTTGTCGGCTTCAAGCTGACGGGCCGCCTGAAAGAAGGCATGACCGCAACCGACCTGGTTCTGACCGTCACCCAGATGCTGCGCAAAAAGGGCGTGGTTGGGAAATTCGTTGAATTCTATGGCGACGGGCTGGACAGCCTGACCCTGGCCGACCGCGCGACCATCGCCAATATGGCCCCTGAATATGGCGCGACCTGTGGGATTTTCCCGATTGACGCTGAAACCATCCGCTATCTGACCTTTACCGGCCGCGACGCCGATGAAATTGCCCTGACCGAAGCCTATGCGCGCGCCCAGGGCATGTGGCGGGAAGCAGGCTCTGTCGAG